>VYLM01000019.1_pt1 | contig 41492 bp, 37 predicted proteins | sample 5109491 | NCBI WGS metagenome assembly VYLM01 (sample SAMN12291813, study PRJNA351875) | freshwater metagenome | isolation source: freshwater lake | place: USA: Michigan, MSU3 lake | collected 2011-08-06 | reverse complement strand
CGGTTTATACCCAGATTTAATGATCATTGCTGGGGAACCATTATTTAGTGATAATCGCAACGATGAAATTTTAAATCCCTGTGTAATTATCGAAGTTTTATCCCCTTCCACCTCCGGTTATGATCGGGGTGATAAATTTCGTTATTATCGTTCTATACCCCAATTAAACCAATATCTTCTCGTCAGTCAAGAGGAGATACTAATAGAATCCTATAGCAAAACCTCGGAAAATAATTGGTTACTGCAAGAATACACCCCAGCAAGGGGAATTATATCCCTAGATTCTTTAGGAATTAGCTTAAATCTTGTCGATATTTACGAAGGAGTTGATTTTAATCTCAAATCCTAACTTTAGCTATCTTTTAATAAGACGTACTAAAAACAATTTTACCATCTTTTACCGCTACTAAACGCAAAGTTAAAGGTCCGGATGTATTAGTTTTACTAGCAGCAACTGCCTCAAGTGTCTCGATAGAATTACCCGACTTTTTCACTTGACCAATAAAGTTAACTACCGTAGTTAATAAACCATCTTCCACTTGAATTGACCCTAAAACTCCCGCACTTCTAGCGCGAAATTGAGCCGAAGCTAAGAGTAAATCTAATCGCTTTTGTAGGTCTTCTTCTGTCATATTTTGGGGATCAATAGAAACGGTAGCGATCACCTGTTTCTCCTCAAAAACTCTTTGATTGGGAACCACATCAGCAAAGACACGAATCTCGCTTTCTCCTAAGACATAATTACCTGCGGAAAGGATTCTCACCACATATTCTTTACCGTCCTGTAATTGTTGACTTAACTGTTCTACCTGTGCTTTTGTGATCTTAACTAAACGCTGGTCAAAATTAGGCTGATTCGGTTGGGTGGCACGGATAGCATTTATATTCGCTTCCCGCAATAACTTATCAATAACAGCGACAATAGCTTGGGGATCGACAATACGAAAAGCTCCAAAAGATAACACCTGTCCCCGGAAAATAGCGATTTGTTTTTCCCGCAATTCTTGATAGGTTTGATAGTATTGTTCTAAAACTTCCACTTCCCGCTTAAGAAAAGCCATTTGGGTTTCTAAATCTTTTAATTTTCCCTCGCGCTGTTCCAAAGCAAAATTTTTATCCACAATCGATCGATCGAGTTCTCCAATACGTTGATCCCGGCGATCAATTTCTAGCTGTAGGGTTTTTTGTTGAGTTTCCAACTGTTGAAGTCGCGCTTGTCTGGTTGTTAATAATTTTTGTTGATTAGCCAACTCTTTATCTCTAACTTGAACGGTGGTTTGTAGTTGATTGATCTGACTAGAAAGAATTGATTTTTGTTGGGACAATTGATCCCGTTGACTGGTTAACTGTGCCTTTTGATTAGTTAAAATGACTCGTTCATTGTTTAAATTAGCAACTTCCTTACGAAACTTTTCCAACTGTCCCGAAACTAATCGCAAACGTTGACGAGAAGCTTGATAATTTTTGTTAAGAACCTCTAGACGTTTCTGCACAGCTATCTGTTCACTTTTAGCCGTTTTTAAAGCCTTTTCCACCTGATTTTTTTGCTCGGTGGTTTTTCTCACCTGTCTTTCTAAATCCTTAATAGCGGCACGACGTTCATTTAATAGGCGATCCAGTTCAAAAACCCCTTGACGCAGGGATTTACTAGAAGCAAACAAGACAATTAAAGTCGAACCGGCGATCAAAATTCCCGTTACAATCGTCATCAAAGTTGCGGTTTGTTTCGGACGCAGATTAAATAAACGCATCCTTTTCTTACCGATACGGCTACCTATACGATCGCCAATCGCCGCTATCAGACCACCTAAAACCACGATGGCCAAAACTAAAATATAAGCGCTAGTCATCCAGAATTTAGGTAAATTGTTGACTGAGAGCGACGGGATTATGGACGGTAATTTTCTTCTTGTAAATTGAGACCATTTCTTGATCCCGCAGCTCTCCCAATAAACGGGTGACAGTGACGCGGGTAGAACCGATCGCTTCTGCGATCGCTTGGTGAGACAATTTTAGATCCACCCGGATGCCATCGGTGGTGGGAACCCCAAAATCACGACAGAGAATTAATAAAAAACTGACCAAACGTGAACCCATATCCCGGTGAGCTAAGGTTTCGATCATCATTTCCGTTTGCAGAATCCGCGAGGACAAACCCTGCAGCATCAACATTGATAAATCGGGATTATTGCGGAGGGATCTTTCTACCTGCTCGATCGGGGCCGAGAGTAATTCTACCGGAGTAAAAGCCACGGCATGATAAAAACGATCCGATCGCTGACCAGTCAGTAAGGATAGCACACCAAAGACGCTATTTTCCCGCAGTAGAGCCACGGTAATTTCCTCTCCCGCTTCATAGACTCGCGATAACTTAACGGCTCCTTTCAGCAAAAAATAGACTCTTTCGGCGGGATCTCCCGGGAAAAAGATCGTTTTGCCACGCTCGAACAACTCCACCACCGGGGGGAAATTGCCGCTGCCGATTCGACGGAACACATCTGCTAGGGGTTTATCTTGTATTAATGATAAGTCCATCTCACATCCAAAAAAGGGGAAAATTGTTTTTATTATCCAACGAGTGTCACCTCTATTAAACACAACCGCTCGCTAAACTGGGAAAAGTTTTGGGCGCTTTTTGCCAGACAATGGGGGAGGGGTGATCATTGCTGCCCCGTTATCTGTATCCCTATTATACCGAATCTCGCTGGGGTCGGCTATTGGGGAGATTTTTGTAAGAGAAACGAGAACTATGTTAGATTTAACGGGAAAAAACGCCCTAGTGACAGGAATTGCCAATAATCGCTCGATCGCTTGGGGAATTGCTCAACAACTCCATCAAGCTGGGGCAAATATCGGTGTCACCTATCTCCCCGACGAAAAAGGCCGTTTTGAGAAAAAAGTGCGAGAATTGGCCGATGAACTTAATCCCGCTTTTTATGTCCCCTGCGATGTCCAAAATGACCAACAGGTAGAAGATACTTTCGCTACAGTGGCGGAAAAATGGGGTAAACTGGATATTTTGATTCACTGTCTCGCTTTTGCCGATAAAGAGGGTTTAACGGGCGATTTTACCGCCATCCCCCGGGAAGCTTTCACTAAATCCCTAGATATTAGCACTTTTTCCCTAACCCGTCTAGCGCGATCGGCTAAACCCTTGATGACGGAAGGGGGAAGTATTATCACTCTTACCTATCTCGGCGGTGTCAAGGTAATTCCTAACTATAATTTAATGGGGGTGGCAAAAGCCGGTTTAGAAATGAGTGTTCGCTATTTAGCTGCGGAATTAGGTGGCCAAAAGATCCGAGTCAATGGTATTTCTGCCGGTCCAATTCGCACCTTAGCATCTTCGGCCGTGGGGGGAATTCTTGATATGATCCATCATGTGGAAGAAATCGCTCCTTTACATCGCACCGTGACACAAATTGAGGTAGGAAATACGGCCGCTTTTTTAGCCAGTGATCTTTCTAGTGGTATTACCGGTCAGATTATTTATGTAGATTCCGGTTACGAAATTATGGGAATGTAGTTTTATTCAGTTATTAGTTATTAGTTATTAGTGTCACGGGGTTCTGAAGGGGGATTTTTGACTTCTTTGGGGTTAATTGTGATCGGTCTGAAGGTTCATTTAATTTTTTCACAATTTATTCCCTATTTTCAAACAATTTCTCAATGATGCTTTTCATTTTTGCATTGGTGAAGGGATTGGGGAAGATTCGGCGAATCTCAGGATAGGCGATTAAAATGCGTCTTAGCCTATTATTTGTGTTAATCTCATCTTTACAGACCAAAACCCTAAATCGTCTAAGAAGACAATGGCCGCCAATTCTCGGAATAAATCGCCCGTTTTTCTCGGCTGTTCTGGCAGAATCGCTATTTTTTGCCTCTTGATGTTATTATCGGCGGCAATAGGCTGGTTAATCGGGAAACAGTGGGTTAAACACAGCAATCAACACGAAACCGTTAAACCCGTTTTTGTCACGGAGGAAAATAATTTTAATTCTGCCACAGATACGGCATGGCAACGGAAAACTGAGATGAGAAAGCGTCGTCTAGAGTTGGGAATTGATAGTCAGTTTTTTAAAAATCTCGTCAATGAATTGTTTAACCTCCGCTATGGGGATATCAAAGAGGAAAAACAGAAACAGGAACAAAGAGACATTCTAGGAGCAGAAATACTCGATCGCTTAGAACGTCTCGATTCTGGCACTAGAGAAGCATTAAGTAGCTACAACGAGCAACAGCGAGAAAAATGGCGAGAACAAGTGAATCAATTACGCTTAAGCGGTAGAGTCTTTAATTTACTCACTGATACTGCCTTTTTTCAGTTATTTCCCGAATTGACAGAAAGACCAAGTTTTGATACAAGCCTGGGTCAACTATGGAGTGGTTTGGCCTGGAATCAGTTACAATCTTTACAGTCTGGCCTATCCTACCAAGCGATCGAAAGTTTAGACGCGGGGGGGGAGGAAGTTATCGAGGCAATTCTCAGCGAGGGACAAGGAAAAGCCTATGCAATAAAATTGCGTTCCAGTGATCGGTTAAACTTAAATTTAGAGGCGGAAGGCGAAGTTTTACTATCTTTCTACTCTCCCACGGGTAATATTACCCTTTTAGATAAGTCTAGCGATCAGCAATGGTCTGGTCAATTACCTGAAGAGGGATTTTATGAATTAGTTATTCTCCCCCAGTCTTCTACCCCCGTCCACTTTCGCTTACAGTTAAAAGTAAGTCAATGACTTTAACCGTCAGGAGACAGGATACAGGAGACAGTCGGCAGCTTTTTTCTCCCCAACCCCCCATCTCCCCACACCCCACACCCCACACCCCACACCCTACACCCCACACCCTACACCCCACTTCCCCAACCCCTAACCCGCTTTTTTACTTTTTCCCATGTCTCTAACTTTCCAAGCTGTTATCGCTAAATTAAATGAATTTTGGGCTGATCGCGGTTGTTTAGTTGCTCAACCCTATGATACCGAAAAAGGTGCAGGAACCATGAGTCCCCACACTTTTTTAAGGGCAATTGGTCCGGAACCTTGGGCCGTTGCCTATGTGGAACCCTGTCGTCGTCCAACGGATGGCCGTTATGGCGAAAATCCCAATCGTTTTCAGCATTACTATCAATATCAAGTCCTAATTAAACCCTCTCCCGATAATATTCAGGATATCTATTTAGACTCCCTGAGGGTGTTAGGAATTAACCCAGAAGATCACGATATTCGCTTCGTGGAAGATAACTGGGAATCTCCCACCCTCGGCGCCTGGGGTGTGGGTTGGGAAGTGTGGTTAGATGGTATGGAAATCACCCAGTTTACCTACTTTCAACAGTGTGGGGGTATCGATTGTCGTCCCGTGGCGATCGAAATTACCTACGGTTTAGAAAGATTAGCCATGTATCTGCAAGATGTGGAGGCAATTAATAAAATTCAATGGAATGAAAATATCCTCTACGGTGACATTTTTCTACAAAATGAAATCGAACAATGTACCTACAATTTTGAGGCTTCTAATCCTGAGTTATTATTTAGTTTATTCAGTTTATATGAACAGGAAGCTAAACAATTAATCGATCGCTCTCTGGTGATTCCCAGTCTAGATTATGTTCTCAAATGTTCCCATACTTTTAATTTACTTGATGCTAGAGGTGTGATTGCTGTAGCTGAAAGAACCCGTTATATCGGCAGAATTCGCAATTTAGCTCGACAGGTTGCTCAATTGTATTTACAGCAACGAGAAGCTTTAGGTTTTCCCCTACAAAAGGTCTAGCGATCTGGGCATCTTTGGTGATGCACCCCTACCAATTGTACTGCCCTTCTTTTAATAACTTCCTTTTATCAAAAATCCTGTTTAAAAGTTATGGGATAGTGGGGAAGAAAAAAAGATGTTAGCGATAACATCTTTTTGGCATTTTTTACAATTTAACTTCAATATCAACCCCTGCGGGTAAATCTAATTTCATCAAGGCATCGATTGTCTTAGAAGAGGGTTGGTAAATATCAATAATGCGGCGATGGGTGCGGGTTTCAAAATGTTCACGGGAGTCCTTGTCAACGTGAGGGGAACGCAGGACACAATAAATCTTTCTTTTTGTCGGTAGGGGAATCGGTCCGATCGCTGTGGCGTTAGTTCTATTGGCAGTATCGACAATCTTCTCACAGGAAGTATCGAGTAAGCGCTGGTCAAAAGCTTTCAAACGAATGCGAATTTTCTGTTGTTGTAGCGTAGCCATAATTTCACCTATTGCAATTGTCAAGGTACAAAATAAAGACAGTAACGGAGCAGTTTTTTGTCATTAACTGCCCCGTTAATTAGTAGATTAGCCTACTTGATAATTTTCGAGATAACGCCAGAACCGATGGTGCGACCACCTTCGCGAATAGCGAAGCGCATACCCTGTTCAATAGCGATCGGGTTGATCAGTTCCACGGTCATTTTGATCCGGTCTCCCGGCATGACCATTTCTACAGTGCTGCCATCATCGGCGGTGTAGTCTTGGATCGTGCCAGTTACGTCAGTTGTCCGTACATAGAACTGAGGACGATAGTTTTTAAAGAAAGGAGTGTGACGACCACCCTCTGCTTGAGTTAACACATACACCTCCCCTTCAAACTGGGTGTGGGGTTTGATCGTACCCGGTTTAGCGATCACCATGCCGCGCTCGATGTCGGTTTTTTGGATACCACGCAGGAGGATACCAGCGTTGTCACCGGCCATCCCTTGGTCGAGACTTTTCTTGAACATTTCGATCCCGGTGACGGTGGTGGGGCGAGTTTCTCTGATCCCGACCAATTCCACGTTATCACCCACTTTCACAATACCGCGTTCGATCCGACCAGTAGCCACCGTCCCCCGACCAGTAATCGAGAATACGTCTTCTACCGCCATCAGGAAGGGTTTATCGATATCCCGTTCAGGGGTGGGGATATAGCTATCTACCGCGTCCATTAATTCATAGATCGCATCTACCCACTCGTTTTCGCCTTTTTGGGCCTTGGGGTTTTCGGTCATGTAGTTGAGGGCTTCTTTCGCAGAACCGGCAATAATGGGGATATCGTCGCCAGCAAAGTCGTAACTGGTGAGAAGTTCGCGCACTTCCAGTTCCACCAGTTCCAGTAATTCCTCATCGTCCACCATATCTTTTTTGTTGAGGAAGACCACGAGGTTAGGTACACCCACCTGACGAGCCAGCAGGATATGTTCCCGGGTTTGGGGCATCGGGCCATCGGCGGCCGAGACCACGAGAATACCACCGTCCATCTGTGCCGCACCGGTGATCATGTTTTTTACATAGTCGGCGTGGCCGGGGCAGTCCACGTGTGCATAGTGGCGACTGGCGGTTTCGTACTCAACGTGAGCGGTGTTGATGGTGATCCCGCGGGCTTTTTCTTCGGGAGCGGCATCGATTTCATCATATTTTCTAGCTTGGGCATTACCCAGAGCCGCTAGGGTCATCGTGATAGCGGCGGTGAGGGTAGTTTTGCCGTGGTCAACGTGACCGATCGTACCGATGTTAACGTGGGGTTTCGTCCGTTCAAATTTAGCGCGTGCCATTTACTTTCTGTTCCTTTGTTTTTTTTTCTTCTTCAGCTGGGTGAACATTAATCAGTTACTGGAGATCAGTTTTAAGTTAGCAGTTATTAGGGTTGACCGATCAAATTTAAATGATCGGTTTGTCTTCACTGCTCACCGGTCACTGGTCACTGATTATCCGTTTCCTTTACTTTTGGCGATAATCGCCTCGGCCACGTTGCGGGGGACTTCTTCGTAATGGCTAAATTCCATGGTGAAGATGCCCCGTCCTTGGGTTTTGGAGCGAATATCAGTGGCGTAACCAAACATTTCCGCTAAGGGAACTTTAGCGGAGACTTTGGCGATGCCGGCCTCGGTTTCTTGACCTTCGATTTGTCCCCGACGGGAGTTAAGATCACCGATGACGTTACCGATGAAGTCTTCGGGTACTTCCACCTCGACCTTCATCATCGGTTCTAGGAGAACGGGGGTAGCTTTCATCACCGCTTCCTTAATCGCCATGGAACCGGCAATCTTAAAGGCCATCTCGGAGGAGTCCACATCGTGGAAAGAACCATCCACAAGGGTTGCTTTCAGGTCGATGACGGGATAACCCGCAACGATCCCCGATTCGCAAGCTTCTTTCATCCCTTGTTCTGACGGGTTGATGTATTCTTTGGGGATAGCACCACCGACAATTTTGGAGACGAAGACAAAGCCAGATCCCGGTTCACCCGGTTCGAGTTCGATGACGACGTGGCCGTACTGTCCTTTACCGCCACTTTGACGGATAAATTTACCCTCGGCCCGTACGGGTTTCCGCACAGTTTCCCGATAGGCAACTTGGGGAGCGCCCACCGTCGCTTCGACTTTGTATTCCCGCAGCATCCGATCGACGAGGATTTCCAGGTGCAGTTCTCCCATCCCGGCGATTACCGTTTGATTGGTTTCGGGATCAACTTTGACCCGGAAGGTGGGATCTTCATCGGAGAGAGCTTGCAGAGCTTTGCTGAGTTTCTCGATGTCCTGTTTGGTTTTCGGTTCCACCGCCACGGAGATAACCGGTTCGGGGATAAAGAGGGATTCTAGAATAATCGGGTTCTTATCATCACAGAGGGTATCCCCGGTAATGGTGTTTTTCAGTCCGATCGCCGCTCCCAGATCACCGGCGCGCAGTTCATCCACTTCGATCCGTTCGTTGGATTTGAGGACGATCAGGCGAGCGATCCGTTCTTTGGTTCCTTTGGTGGAGTTGTAGGCGTAGCTGCCTTTAGCTAGTACACCGGAATAGACCCGCAGGAAGGTTAAACGACCGAAGGGATCGGCCATGATTTTGAAGGCGAGGGCCGAGAAGGGCGCATCGTCCTTGGCTTCCCGGATTGCCTCGCTACCATCGGGGAGAATCCCTTTAACGGCGGCTACTTCCGAGGGTGAGGGCAGATAATCGACGACGGCATCGAGGAGCAGTTGTACCCCTTTGTTTTTGAAAGCCGAGCCGCAGAGGACGGGAACAATTGTACCAGCAATCGTCCCTTCTCTGAGACCACGTTTGATTTCGGCTTCGGTGAGTTCTTCACCTTCTAGATATTTTTCTAGGAGTTCTTCATCAGCTTCCGCTACAGCCTCCACCAGCTGCACGCGGAATTCTTCGGCCTTTTCCAATAAGTCTTCGGGAATGTCGGTTTCTTCTATGTCTTTCCCTAGATCGTCCTTATATATATAGGCGCGCATCTTGACGAGATCAACGATCCCGCTCAGTTGGCTTTCTGCGCCGATCGGCATTTGGATGGGAACGGCGTTAGCTCTAAGGCGATCTCTTAATTGTTCGTAAACTTTGAAGAAGTTCGCTCCCGTTCTGTCCATTTTGTTGATAAAGGCAATCCGGGGTACTTTGTACCGATCGGCTTGTCTCCAGACGGTTTCCGATTGGGGTTGTACACCACCAACAGAGCAGAAAACCGCCACCACGCCATCGAGTACCCGCATGGAACGTTCCACTTCAATGGTGAAATCGACGTGGCCAGGGGTATCAATGATGTTGATGCGATGATCTTGCCAACTGGTACTGATGGCGGCGGCGGTGATGGTGATTCCTCGCTCCCGTTCCTGTTCCATCCAGTCGGTAATTGCCGTTCCGTCGTGGACTTCGCCCAGTTTATGAGCGACTCCCGTATAGAACAGGATTCTTTCTGTTGTCGTTGTTTTGCCCGCGTCTATGTGAGCGGCGATTCCGATGTTTCGCACTCTCTCTAGCGGGATAGTCCGTGCCACAGCAACCTCCTTGCTTTGCTTGCCAGTGATGGGATTTTGTTCTAGGATTTTTTACACTATTTACAATTCTATACTTTTCTTGACAGTTTTTTGGCGGCAGCGGTGTAGTCCACCGCCCTTAAAGTATCTTTTTAGTAACGATAGTGGGCAAAGGCTTTGTTTGCCTCTGCCATCCGGTGGGTTTCTTCCCGTTTTTTGATCGTGCCGCCGGTTTCATTGGCCGCATCCATGATCTCGTTAGCTAGTTTACCAGCCATGGTTTTGCCGCCTCTGGTTCTGGCATAATGGACTAACCAGCGTAGTGCTAATGTACTACCACGATTGGTGCGTACTTCCATCGGGACTTGATAGGTGGCTCCACCGACCCGGCGGGCTTTCACTTCCACTAGGGGAGTGGCGTTTTTAACGGCTTTTTCAAATACTTCTAGGGGTTCTTGACCGGTACGTTCGCCGACGGTTTTCAGGGCATCGTAAACGATGTTAGCGGCTAGGGATTTTTTGCCCGATCGCATGATCCGGCGGATGGTCATGCTGACTAAACAGCTATTGTAAACGGGATCGGGGGGAATAGGACGTTTTTTGACGTTTTTACGGCGAGACATCGGAATATTCCTGAATTTTCTAGGTTAACTTTAACTTTTGCTTGACAGTCGGATGATTACAGCCCATCTCAAACCCTCTCCTGCGAGTTTTCAGTCTCTTGGGTTAACTTTGACCGACTCGGTGGGAGTATTTTTTTGGTTAATCAATTTCCTGTTTATTTAGCAGCGGGTTTGGGGCGTTTGGTTCCGTACTTGGACCGCGCCTTTTGACGGTTTTTCACCCCGGTGGCATCAAGGGTGCCGCGAATGATGTGATATCTGACTCCGGGTAGATCTTTGACCCGACCGCCGCGAATGAGGACGACCGAGTGTTCTTGCAGGTTATGACCGATGCCCGGGATGTAGGCTGTCACCTCAAATCCAGAGGTTAAACGTACCCTAGCCACTTTCCGTAGGGCTGAGTTGGGTTTTTTGGGTGTGGTGGTATATACTCTTGTACAAACTCCCCGACGTTGGGGGCATTGTTTGAGGGCGGGAGATTTGGTTTTTCTTTTCGCTTTGGATCTTTCGTCGCGTATTAATTGCTGAATGGTGGGCATGATAGGGCTGTATCTAAGGTTACTCTGAACTCCTTGTTACCGAAGGTCAAATCGTTGACAAAAGGCCATTATAGCAAATTGCCGCTGTTGTTGTCAAGTCGCTTATTGTGCTTTTCTCTGGTTTCGGAGGTTAGAGATTGTCTTTTTCTTGGGCAGCGGCGGCACTCAATTCGGGCGTTATTAGACGATAAAATTACAGCTTCGTTGTTTTGGCTTGATGGTGCGATTTTAGCGATAATTATCACCTGATTAATCGGCTAATATCTGAAAAACTGTCTCTAGCTAACCTCATTTTCAGAACTGGTGTCTAGACTATTAGCTCTTAACGCTATATTTAGAGCTTTTGTACTGGATGCACCACAGGCTACCATAAAATATTGTTAACCTTTGAGGTTAACAATATTACAAGGGTCATCTACAATGGATATTGTCTTTAAGGAAAAAAAATTTGAGAACGAATGCAATAGCCAAAGACTACTGAAAAAACAGTATGGAGAGAAGATGGCTAAGAAAATCAGGCAAAGACTCGACGACTTAAAAGCAGTTATTGTCCTGGAGGAAATGCGATCGCTGCCGGGACGTTGCCACGAATTGTTACATAACCGTGCTGGACAACTATCTCTAGATTTAGTTCATCCTCTCAGACTAATTTTTGAGCCGGCTAATATACCGATTCCTCAAAAAGCAGACGGGGGAATTGATTGGAAGAAAGTAACCGCAGTCGTAATTATTGGCATAGATGACACCCATGACTAATACTATTGAGAACAGATATGCACCGGATTTTATTTCTCCACCGGGAGAAACCCTTGCCGAAATCCTAGAAGAAAGAAATATGTCTCAATCGGAACTCGCCCAACGCATGGGCAGACCAAAAAAGACTATCAATGAGATAATAAAAGGTAAAGCGGAGATTACTATCGATACCGCCTTACAGATAGAGTTAGTGTTAGGAACTCCCGCCAGTTTCTGGATAGAGCGCGAAAGACTTTATCGGGAATATTTAGCGAGAAAAAATGAGAATCAAAGATTAAAAGGTTATTTAGGCTGGTTAAAACAAATTCCTTATCGCCAGATGACTGAATTAGGCTGGCTCAAGTTTGATGAGGATAAAATAGAGCAATTACGGGAGAGTTTGAATTTTTTTGCCGTTGTTTCCCCTGAGCAATGGGAGGAGATTTGGGGGAGAAATTTATCGATTGATTTTAGAAAGTCTCAAGCATTTGATAGCGATCGAGGGGCAATAACGGCATGGTTGCGTCAAGGAGAAATAGAAGCATCGAAAATTAATTGTGCTGATTACAACGAGTTGAAATTCAGAGATGCCTTGCGACAAATTCGTTCGTTAACTATTAAGTCTATCGAGGTATTTCAACCGCAAATGATCGAGCTTTGTGCGGCAGCGGGAGTTGCCTTGGTTTTTGTTCCTGAACTTCCGAAAACAAGGGTACAAGGTGCTACCCGTTGGTTAGGTTCTCAGAAAGCTTTAATTCAATTGAGCGATCGATACAAAACAAATGATCATTTTTGGTTTTCTTTTTTTCATGAAGCTGGTCATATTTTATTACATGGGAAACGAACTTTATTTTTAGAGGGGCAAGATATTCAAGATACAATTAAAGAAAAAGAGGCGGATGTTTTTGCGGCTAATTTCTTAATTGATCCTGGAGATTGACAGAGATTTATCGCCAATAATTCTCTCAGTAAAAAAGCTATTAATCAATTTGCCGAACAACTAGAAATACACCCTGGTATTATTGTGGGTAGAATGCAACATGAGCAAATTATTTCTTATCAAAACTGCAATGATCTCAAGGACAAATATTGTCTAAATACGCAAGATTCCTTTTTGGTATTGACGAGCGACTCCCCAAAAGGAAAACTTCCTATCTCACCCTTGAGATAAATGCTGTAAGCGGAGATTACTATGGATAAATTTGGCAATAAGTGACAAAATTGCGATAAAATCAAAAAAAGTCAGGGAGAGGATAGCTATGCTCGATCTTGCGAAATTAGCGGCAAAAATGCCAGGAATCAGTCAACATTTTCAACAGGAAGTGACAGCTAGTCGCGAGCGCGTGCAACGGGCTAAAATTCTTTTAGAACAAGCTCAACAGCAACAGGAAAAACTGCTAGAACTCTATCATAACTGGCACGATCGCCTAATTTTCTCCGTTGCACTACCGATCGAACCTCTCGACACCCGCGTTACTATCCTTCCCGCTCCGGAAAGTCATAGCGTTTTTGCCACGGATGGTTCCCAAATTGCCCCTTCTCACCACGAAATCGCCTACTGTTATCTAATTAATATCGGTAGGATTATGTTGCACTATGGTCAAAATTTGCACCCGCTCCTCGATAGCATTCCCGAAGTCTATTACAAATCAGAAGACCTCTACATTTCTAAACAGTGGGGTATTCGCGTGGATGAGTGGATGAGTTATCGTCGGACGGTATTAGAAAGCCAAATGTTAGCAGAAATGGCTACCCGTTGGGTAAAACCCCCTGGGGCCCATTATGAACCAAATTTAGCCCTCGTGGATGGTTCTTTGATCTATTGGTTTATCGATAGTCTCCCCCCGGAAGCAAAAGATTTAATTTTGCCACCGATTTTTCAGTCTTGGGACGATTTAAAATCAGCTAGAATCCCGCTTATGGGTTATATTAGTGCTTCTCGTAGCACGGAAAGCTTAAATTTCCTCCGTTTACAATCTTGTCCCCATGATACTCCCAATTGCTTGATCAATTGCGGTGATTTAGACCCAGAAAAAACCCCTTGTCGCGTTGTCGATCCTCTCCGGGATGCTTCTCTCTGGGGTTATTTATTGGAACCGGGGCAAAGAAGTCCTTTTTGGCGCAGTTCTTTGAAAATACTCGATCTTTATGGGGATGAGCATCGCATTTACTTCTGTTATCTCCATGTGGGGACGGAAATCGCTAGGGTAGAGGTTCCTGCTTGGGTGGTGGAGGAGCGAGAATTACTCGATCGCTCTTTGAGTATTTTACTGGCCCAGGTGTTAAAAGGTTATGGTTATCCGATCGCCTTAGCGGAAGCGCACAATTTAGCTGTGATTAAAGGTGGCGATCGCTTGCGTTTTTTTGCCCTTTTGGAACAACAGATGATTAAAGTCGGTTTACAGGATGTGGGAACATCTTATAAGGAAGCGAGAAAACGCAGTAGTATCGCTTGATAGTAAATCTGTTGAGTATAGGCTACATATCAGGACAGGCAAAAGGCAATAGGTAAGAGGCAAAAGAGGGAATAAATAATCAGTCTTTAATAACCGGATTTAGTATCACTGATAACTGATAACTGATCACTGATAACTGAAAAAGGTGGGTAATTCCCACCTTAAACTTGATTTTTGCCGAATTTTTCTAGCGACTGCTCCGATCTTGGTCTAAGACGCTGACGGGGAAATTATTATAACTAACGTGATGTTTGCTAGTTTTTTGAATTTCTTCTTTAATTTGATCTAGATCAACATAGCGATCGGCTACATTAATTAAACTATCACTGGTCATCGAGCGCAAACTAACCACTTCCACTCGCGCACCACGGTAACTGACGGAATCGGCAGCATAGGCCAAATCCCCATCACCACTGACAATTACTGCGGTATCATAGGAACCCACTAGCGCCATTAAATCCACGGCAATTTCCACGTCAAGATTGGCTTTTTTGGAACCATCGGGCAATTGTACTAGATCTTTAGCGATGACTCGATAACCGTTGCGACGCATCCAGAGGAGGAATCCCTGCTGTTTTTCGTTAGTGCGATCAACTCCAGTATAAAAGAAGGCGCGCAAGAGACGAGAACCGGCAGTTAAACGACAAAGTAATTTGGTGTAGTCAATTTCGATACCTAATTGCAGAGCCGCATAAAATAAATTAGAACCATCGATGAAAATCGCCACACGACCGCGATTTTCTAGCACTTGTTCGGGGGTAAAGACTGGGGCTGTGTCATAATCATCAAACATTTTATTTTTCCTCGTTTGTTAAAAGTTTAGTGTTGGGTGTTTGCCAGTTGTGTCCCAAAGGACAACAGACCTTAAAAAATAGAGTTATCAAAAAATTCCCTTAGGAATCGTTTAACGGCAGTTCTAGTTTAGAAAAGATCGGTTCAGGTGTTCCTAGTTGTGGATTTGTGGGTAATCCCCATTGACAGTGTTGGGAAAAAGAGACACCATCAGGGAAGTTTTCCCCATCCTCCGACCTGAAAGTATTAAAATCAATAACAAAACCTAGTTGTTGATAAATTTTACTGCTTAAGGTCGGTATTATCGGTGAGAGTAGGTAGGCAGAGAGTCTTACTGATTCCAAAACTGCGTAGAGAACCTGTTCTACGGCTGCTTGTTGTTTCTGTTTAAATAAACTCCAGGGTGCACTCTCATCGATAAACTTATTACTAGCACGAATTAACGCCAATATTTCCTCACAGGCTTGATTAAATTGTAGCGCATCGTACTTCTGTTCAACAATGCCCCCTAGATTGATCCCCATATTCTTAAGACGATTATCGTTCGGGATATCTACGCCAGTCAACTGGGGGGGGATATTTTGGCAGTATTTTTTAACCATGCCTAGGGTGCGATTGAGGAGGTTGCCTAAATCGTTGGCTAAATCCGCGTTAAGAATATTAACAAATCTGGTTTCCTGAAAATCGCCATCCTGTCCTAATTCAATCTCTTTGACGAAATAGTAACGGACGGCATCGGCCCCATAGCGATCAACCAAATCGAAGGGATCGAGGGTATTACCGAGACTTTTGCCCATTTTCCGCCCGTCTTTGGTCAAAAAGCCGTGGCCGAAGACTCTTTTAGGCAAGGGTAAACCCGCCGACATTAGCATAGCCGGCCAATAAATGGCATGGAATCTTAATATATCTTTACCGATCAGATGCAGATCGATCGGCCACCATTTGGCCAAGGCATTTTCTAGGGTGGGTTCGTCTTCGGGGTCGAGAAGGGCGGTAACATAGCCAAGAAGGGCATCAAACCAAACGTAGATGGTATGCTGACCATCGTGGGGAATGGGAAACCCCCAAGCCACATTAACCCTAGAAATGGAGAAGTCCTGTAGTCCCTGGTTGACGAAGTTGAGAACCTCATTACGTCGGCTTTCCGGTTGAATAAAATCGGGTTGTTCTTGGTAAAGTTGTTCTAGTTGTGCTTGGTATTTAGAGAGGCGGAAAAAATAGTTTTCCTCGTCGCGCCATTCGGCGGCCAGATTAGTATGAATGGGACAACAGCCATTATCTAACAGTTCTCTTTTTTCCTTAAATTCTTCACAGGCGACGCAATACCAACCCTGTTGGCGATCGAGATAGATATCGCCCTTTTCCCAGACTCTTTCAAAAAATTCGTTAACAATTGCCTGATGACGGGGGGCAGTGGTGCGACTAAAGCGATCATACTGGATCTGTAGCTTGGCCCAGAGATTGGCAAAACTGGTGGCTATGCGATCGCAGTGTTCCTGGGGATTGAGTCCTTTGGCTGCCGCAGTCCGTTCGATTTTCTGTCCGTGTTCGTCGGTTCCTGTAATCAGGAGGACAGAATTGCCCTGTAACCGCTGCCATCGTGCCATAACATCCGCTACGATCGTCGTGTAAGCACTACCGATGTGGGGGATATCGTTGACATAATAAAGAGGTGTTGTTAAAGCAAATGTTTTTCGCTCATTCAAATCATTCATGAAATTTATTTTTTTAAATAGACGAGGCTGCCCCAAGGCTGATCCGTAGATGATTGGGAGACAATCCCTATGTTTTATGATCCTCTAATTCTGTTTTATCCTTTAGTTGTGATCTAAGTCAATAAAAACAATCTTAAGGCCGATTTTTTTTCTCCATGAAGCTGCTTACCCCCCTATCTACCTCTCGTTTAATTCTTGATACCACGCGCACGAGTCTGTTTACCGTCGGTCAAGAAAATCTACCCGGCCAAGGAGTGGCGATCGTGGTAAGTAACCATCGTAGCTTTTTGGACGCGCCGATCTTAATTCAAGCTTTGGGTAAAACTCTCCCAATCGCCTGTCATCACTACATGGGAAAAACGCCGCTTTTGCGGGAATTAATCGGAGAATTGGGCTGTTTTCCCTTTGATACTCCCGAAAAGCGCCACCGGACTTTTTTTCGGCAAGCAACGGATTTTTTACAGTCCGGACGATGGATCGGTTTATTTCCAGAAGGTGGATCGCCGATGTTAAATTTGACTGCTCCTCGTCAAATTAGCCGTTTTCAAAGCGGATTTGCCCATTTAGCTCTGGGTTGTCCCGTGGAGAATCTATCTGTCTTACCTGTGGCTATTCTCTCCGAGTCGGAAACTACTATTAGTCCTTTTCCCGTGCGTTTGCTGCGCTTATTAGATACCACAGAACCTTTATTCGATCAAGATGGTTGGCATCCCGTTGTCTTTTATCATCGTGTCAAGGTGGCGATCGGTCGTCCCTACCGAATTACTGAAAGCGATCGCTCAGATTATCAAGGTAAACAAGGAAAAAAAGCCCTTAATCGTTTAATTGGTCATTGCCAGTCGGAAATTAGCGATTTATTGCTGAAAGGGTAAGTCAGGAGGCAGTCGGCAGCTTTTTTCTTCCCACTTCCTAACTCATAATTCATAATTGATACTGGAGTGATTTGTTATAAGTAGGGAGACACAATTATTTGTAGGATGGGTTAGCAGTAGCCTAACATGATCGGGCGTTGGGTTTCATGCTTCAACCGTTCGGCAAAAGCTCATGGCCGAAGCCCAACCTTGAATGATATTATCAGTCTAACTCTCGGTCGGGTGCAGTGATTGGTTAGACAGATGGACTTTAGATGAAGTTTATGGAGATTTCCACTCTCCTTCTGGGATCATGGCTGTAATCATGATGTTACGCAATGTTCCAGTAGGTAAATCTCTCCCTTGATGGTAAGGTACGATAACTTGAGTATCTTGATCCCTACCACGCCATTTTCTATGACTACCCTTCTGAGAGATCAGTTCAAAGTTATACTTGCGTAATATGCGCTCAACCTCGTCAGCATTCATTCTCCTGAGTCGAGTCATCCCACCATAACCTCACGGATTACTGCTCCTGGTAGAAGGTCGATAGCATCAGGTTGTAAATAAAGCTCGATCGCTTCGCGTATATTATTGAGAGCTTCCTCTTGTGTAATACCGGCAGATGTGCATCCGGGCAGTTCCGGACACCAAATTGCCCATTCGTTTGTATCGGGATCGGGTTCAAGTATCACTCGCCATTTCATAGGGACTAAATCCTTAGAGAACTACCCAAGATGATAACAGATGGACTCCACAAGCATAATCAATGCTCAAGCCCGGGATGACTCGATAGTGGTTCACGTTGAAAAAGCTCCCAATTCCATATCTTCGTTAGAAAGGCTTTGCTGCCATTTTAATTCACTTTCAATATCTTCTAGCAATTGATAATTCATAATTCATAATTCATAATTCATAATTGATACTCCTTTTTCTTATTGCGCTAATATTCTGACTAGCTCTGCTTTCTTCATCTTGCTTAAACCAACGATTCCTTTTTCTTTGGCTAGAGTCTTTAATTCAGAAACAGTCTTGAGTTTGAGAGTTTCTTCTGAAAATTCCTCAATCACTGCATCTTGTTGAGATTCAGGAGTGAGATAAAAGACAGTTTTGAGTAAATCTAATCCCTTCCCTTTTGTAATTCCACACTTGAGGGCAACAATTGAGTCTAAACTCTTCCAGAATTGACGGGGAGCCTCATCAATCCTAGCAGTAGCAGTAGCTAATTTAACTGTTTTTAGTGGGCTATTCGGTTGTTCAATTAAGAACTGTAAAGCAGATTTAATTTCTTCTCTTGAAGCTGTTGACAGATTTAGTTTTGGGGTTTCCTCTCTTGCCAAAACTCTGGATATATTCCTAGCATTTTCTGTTCCATCGGCAATAATACACCAAATTCTTTCTAGTCCAGCCCTTTCAGCCACAGCATAAACAAATGAGTTGCCGATAACTTCATAGCGATCCTCTGATAGTTCTTTCACGATTACAGGCAGCCAATTGCGTCCACCTGTCTGCTGTAATAGTTTAGCAGTAGCTTCAATTAAAAAACTATCAGCATCGGTCCCATTGGTAATTTCTATTTCATCTAAGTAGAGATACTTTAAAGTACCAATATCGGTATATTCCATCATTGTAAAAAATACTCCTTTGCTAAGTCTTTGTAATAGTCATAAGCGGAACGATTTTTATAAACGGCTGGCACGCGAGCGAAGGCAGCACTGGCTATAATAGCGTATTCTGGCAGGTGATGAATATGTAAATCTTTTTTGGCAGGAGCGAGTTTGGGATAAAAATAGTGTACAAGGTTTTTGTCATTTTTTAGTATTTGATTAATTTCTTTTTGGGCAAGCTGTAACTGTGGTTGAGTAATCTTCTCACCGTTGAAAAAAATTGGTAAGGCTATGGGAGTCCCATCTTTTTTTGATTTTTGCATTTCCGGCAGAAACTCCTTGATGGCAGTGGCTGCATTATTAAGGGAGAATGAATTGTTATGTTTTGTGGGTAAGAGGACAACATCGGCAGCATAAACAGCCAGCTTGCTAGTAAATCGCCAATTGGGAGCTGCATCTATAAAGATGTAATCATATTCATATCTAGCTAAGTCTAATTTTCTATGGAGAGTGGATATTTTCATTTTAGAATGATAGTCAAATTCCGTCAGCCCTGCTATTTTAGGATCAGCAGGAACAACATCGAAGGTAATTTGTAGTTTTGTATTCTTAAAAATATAAGGAATAATCACTGATTTTAGATCAATATTCTTATCAGTTAAAGCCTCTTCTAGTAGTCCATTTTGTGGTTTTATGTTTAGGAGAGAGCCAGTTAAATCTCGTTGATTAAAATCAAAGTCTAAAACTAGAACTTTTTTACCTAAAAAAGCAAGAATAGCCGCAAGATTTACGGTTGTGGTGGTTTTGCCTATACCGCCTTTATTATTGTAAACAGTAACCGTTAGTGCTTTGGGAGTGCTGTCAATTTTTGTCTTGATCAGAGCTATAGTATCATCAATGTTCTCAGGAGTTAGCTCTATGCAAGTAGTAGCAGGAAAAATGGTTTTACCATGTTTTCTAAATAACTGGATGTGTGAACTATTATTGATAATTCCCCATTGGGCTGCTTTACAGTTATTCCCTAATAACTGACGCTTTAACTGATTGACAGTTGCCTTATAACTTGGACTATTTTCAGTTAGGTTAATATCTCTACCCTTTAACTCTATCAGCAGAAAAGGATTACTCTTTGTCTGCAAAAAAATATCGTTTTCTAGGTTTCTGCGAGTGGCAAAGTCGGTAATCCCACCGCCTCCCGTGTCGTACTGTGGAATTCTCTCCTTGTCTGAAAATCCTAAATATGATATCAGGTAAGGTGCAAAGTTGGTGCTAACAATAGCTTCCGACGCATTTTGAGGCAAATGCTGAAGATAAGGTTTGAGACTTTTTACTTTGGGGGTGTTATCTTTCATTTGAGTTCACAAACTATAGACTAAAGTTAATGAATCGCTGTTTTTTTTGAGTATAACACTCTATCTCCTCAACCCCTAACCCATTATGGAAAAATTAACTAATCTCGATCGCTTGGCTGAAGAAATTTTAGGTTTAATTCCAACAGAAACGGTTATCATTGCCGAATTTGACGGTGATAGTATTTATTATCGCGCGGGTGCGGGTAAAAACACCGGGGCAATTGTGGGCAAAAGGGGTGATATTGCCACGTCGGGATTGTGTACGGTGGTTTACCAGGGTAGTTGTCCGGTGGTGGTGGGACAAACTCTCGGAGATAATCGCATCCGTCAGGATATAGCGGTCGCTTTGGGGATAAAAACGGCTTTAGCTGTGCCAATTAGGGTTAATAATCGGTTATTTGGTGCAGTAATGCTTTTAAATCGTCTCGATGGTCAGGAATTGACCGATCGAGATAGTTTATTAGTGGAGGAATATCTGAACTCGCTATTCAGAGATGAGGGATAGAAGGGGTTGGGTAATCCAGTTGAATGCTACGGCGATTTGATGGTTAAGGGTGGGCAGACGGTAGAGATAGACTAAGCGACGGGTAAGATGGGCAAGGGGACCGGCTAGTTCTAGTCCTAAACCGCTAATCGTAGCTTCATCGATGCCGAGGGTCAACATTTCGCCTAAAGGTTGATAACGGAAGGGTAAAGCCGGTTTATCGTGGAAACTCGCCCAAATATTCCAAGCGCAGTAGTCGGACTGTTGAAGGGCCACTTGGGCCGTGGCAGCGTATGGTTTATCCTCTTGGTCGCGACTATCGGCCGCATCGCCGATCGCGTAGATGCTGGGGTTTTCGACAGTTTGTAAATATTGATTAACTTTTAGTAATTTGCGCTCACTATGTGCTATTGGCAAATTAGCGATCAGTGGGGAGGCGATCGGGCTAACGGTCCAGAGAATTAGATCAACGGGGATATTGTCGATCTGTCCTTTGTAGTCAAGGGAGAGGCGATCCGCTTGGATGTCGGCGACGGTGGTTTCGAGGTCTAACCAAACCAGACGTTTTTCTAGGGCTTTTTTGGCGGTGTCGCGGTTAAATTGGGTTGAAGGGCCAAGTATATCGCTATTTCTTTCGATCAGACGAATTCTTCCCCTTTCTCCGAGGCGATCGGCCAGCTTACAGGCTAATTCTACGCCGCTATAACCGCCCCCGATAATGGCGACCCGGATTTTATCGCGATCGGATTGTTCTAGGGTTTTAAGTCGATCCCGAAGACGATAGGCATCCTCTAGACTACGAAAGGGGATAGCGTGGGTTCTGGCCCCGGGTAGGAAGTCAAGGGAAGATTGACCACCGAGGGCGATCACGAGGCGGTCATAGCATATATCTTTTTGATTGTCAAGGGTTATTTTATGATTATTAACATCGATCGCCGTGACGGTTCCCTGTTGGAAGTCAACGGGGGTATTAGCGAGCAATTCGCTGAAAGGGGGGGCAATTTCCCAGGATTGCAGTTCTGAGGTGACTAATTCGTAGAGAAGGGGAGAAAATAAAAAGTGATCGCTTTTATCAATTAAGGTAATTTGGGGAGGGTGTTGATCGGGCCAAGGCAATTGACTCAAACGTAAAGCAGTATAGAGTCCACCAAAACCACCACCGAGAATACAAATTTTTGGGCTTGAGTCAGTCATAAGTAGTCGTGCAAAATAAATTTCCTAGTGAAGATAGGCAAGAGGCAATAGGCAAGAGGCAAAAGCTTTATCGAAATGTGTAATTAATTTTGCTTAGGTACTTATCGATCGCTGAGGGTTTTGTTTCTTATTTTGACACTCCCTGCCGTAAAATGGACGGGGAAACTTAAACCCAAATTTTCGGTAAACCAGGAAAGAAAAATAGTTTTTATTTATCTACCCAGCCAAATCGTCAGCAAAGCCAAAATTGTAGCCAGAAAAAGGATATGATTCATCCAATCATCGAAAGACCAATTTTTAAACATAATTTAGTTCCTTAAAATCGAGGCTTACTGCTCAACAGCTTACCTTAATTTCTAATAGAAGTGCTATCGGGTGCAGCTGGTTGACCCGGGCAATATATTAAGATTAGTTAAGGGCAGTAAAGGAATCGTTAAATCAATCATAAATTGTCATAGTCCATTTCCTCCAGAGCCTAGCATAGAGGGGAAGCCTCCTTTATACCCAGGTAATTGCATGAATGGACTACAACAACAGATTATCAGTCTTGATCGGAAAGTCGATCATCTACAGGATATTGTCGAGAGCCTCAGCCGGCAAATTTCTATCCTAGCTGGGGATAAATCGAGTCGTTCTCCGCGTGAATCTTTGGAAATGGTCGGTTTTTCCGAGTTATCCGATAATAGCCTCTACGATCATAAAGATATTCTCCGAGATCACGGTGGCAAACAATCCCCGGCTGTCAATGGCGATAATTCTTTTTCCGATGAAATCCAAATTCGCCGATTAACGGCACAATTGACGGCGGCCTACAATCGCATTGCAGCTCTCGAAGAACAATTACTCAGCTATCGCATCCATTCCTAGTTAGTTTCTGCCTAGAGGATTGGTTAAACCGGGTAAGGTGGGGTTAGTGGGTAAATTAGGCAAAGGATTGCTATTTTCTATTGTGGGATTGTTAGCTTCCCCCGATAGAGTGGCTAAGGCCACGCGATCGCCACCCACCTGTCGCAGTAGGTCTAAAACCCCAACCACTTCGTTATAACTGGCATTACGCGAAGCATTCAGTACCATCAGTCCATTGGGACTATATTGATGATAATTCTTGATTGCCTCGAATAACTGGGGGCGAGTCACCATCTGTTTTTCGACGTAGAGTTGTCCGAAATCATCGAGACTAACCACCAACATTTCCCGCATCGGGGTGGTGGCGGTACTAGCTTTCGGTAAATCAAGACTGATAGCCTGTTGGCGAGATAATCCCACTGCACCGAGAATAAAGAAGGTGAGAATACAGAAAATTACATCGATCAAGGGAATGATATTAACTTGCACATCCTCTTGAATGCGGTGTTGATCATGCCATAATTTCAGGGGACGAGCCGTAATATGGCTACTTTTGGGCTTTTTGTGGTTAAGAGATTTAGTTTCGGCCATGGGTTATAAGGGGGAGACTTAGCGATCGAGGGGTTTTTCTAGGTTAGCACTGAGGGAGTATTGTTGGTCTTCTCCATCTAGCCAACGTTGACGGTAGATAATTTCTAAATCACTGCCGGCCTTGCGAAAAATTCTAGCTTGATTGAACCAGAGTCCCTGAAAAATACGATAGAAAGCGAGGCTAAAGATAGCGACAATTAAGCCGGTAGCGGTGGAAATTAAAGCTTCACTAATACCTAAAGTTACTCCGGCTGTGGAGGAAGTTCCCAGGTCACTCAGTTGAATATTGGCCAAAGAGGTAATTAAACCGAGTACCGTCCCTAATAATCCTAGCAGGGGAGAAAGGGCGATGACTGCCTCAAGGATTTTATCGCCCCGTTTCATTAGGGATAATTGTTCATCGGCAGCCGATTCGAGGGCAAAGTGAAAAACCTCTGGATCTGGATTTTCTAAGCGCAGGGGTGCGTAGAGATAGCTACCGATGGGGTGATTGCGGGAATCCCTAGCGACTTTTGCCGCTAAATCCCAGTTACGCGTGGCCGATTCCATAATCCGATTTAAAATCTGGCCTTCACTGAGGAGGGTGCGACTCCAAAACCAAATTCGTTCGATAATAGTGCTAAGAGCTAAAATAGACAGAAAAAGCAGCGGCCACATGGCCACTCCGCCTTTTTGGATTAAATCAGTTATATTCACGAGTTGTTTTGTCCCTCCAATACCGGGCGATCGGGTAATGATTATAGTTTAAGATTTAAGTCGATCAATTGAGATTTGACATTTATAGTTCTTACGCTGACTCAGAATACAGGATGAGATGGGGCTTTTCAAGGGGCCAGGAGATCTAAAAAGGCAAGAGTAAAATTAATATTAACGATTTCAGTAAACCTCTGGCATAATCAATTTTTAGTGGTTTAAAAACGTCAAAAATAAGGATTAAGTGGCATAAAATATGTAAATAGAGCATTTAATTGATTATTATTCATTCTTAGTTCTCCGGACGACCGATTACTGGCCTCTGACTCCTAATCAACCTCGACAATTTTTGATTTTTACCAGAGGTCTAGTGATTGGCCCGACTCTATTTGAACCCAATTCTCGCTGGAGAAGTCAAAATCTTGGGTCTCTAGATATCGATTAGCCAATGACTATGAAAATCCTCGTCTCTAGGGCTTGAAAAACTTGTAGGGCTTCTATTTTCGGGTTAATCAAGGAAAATTCCCTCAACAGCACTTCGCTTAAACTATAGCGTTTTTCAGTCTGCTGAGGTACAAAAGTTATGGGTTTTAGGCAAAAGGGAAGAAAAATAGATGTACCTCACTAGCTTAGGAAACGCTATATATTGGGACTAAGTGTATTAGAGTATATGTACTTGAGTCTATACTCTTTTGGGCTTAATCTAGTCCGCCTTAAGACTTGGTAGATTATTTTAACGCAAGTCTATGTTGCGGTTAATTTTGGGCTTTCGCTGCCGAAAAACTTGGCTAAGATTTTCCCCGATAATGCTAGGAATATTCAACTATTAAACTGGCGATCGATCCTGCCTTCCTAAAACTGTAAATTTGACAAAAACTGATAACTGACTACTGTTTTGAATTAAGCCACCAAGAGGAAATCGTTGGCTGTTAGGCTAGGATTACCAGTTAAAACCGCAAAATTGGCACCAGTTCCCAAACCCGCTACGCTACCATTTTGGTTATAGAATAGATGGCCAGTGCCACTGCTATAAACAATAAAAGCATTACTAGCGGCAACTAAACTATTATTAGCAACGACGGCGAAATTACTAGGCTGATTAAAACCGTTACCAACCCCACTGGTTAAAGCGGCAAAAGTGGTTTTACTCAGAACTATTTTATCTTGATTAACCACGAAATCGCTGATCGTATCTACCCCAAAATCGCTGGCAACAAAAGCACGAGTAGAGCGATATTCAATTTGATCAATTCCTGCTCCACCCGTGAGAGTATCATTACCCGCATTACCTGCGAGAGTATCATTTCCTAAGTCACCATTGAGGATATTATTGCCACTATTACCTGTGATGCGATTATTAGCTGCGTTACCAGTGCCGTTAATCGGATTCGTGCCAGTCAGTTGTAGGTTTTCTAACCCATTTGTGAGGACGGTGCTGACAGCGCTTTCGAGAGTATCGGTGATGGTAATCGTCGCCATTGCCCGGGCGATCGTGGAGTTGACTGGGTTGGACAGGGTAACGGTAAAGGTTTCGTCCGCTTCGTTGAGGGTATCGTTAGCGATCGGGACGCGAATAAAAGCGGTGGTTGTATTGGCCGGAATCGTCAAAATTCCCGAGGACGCGGTGTAATCCGTGGCGGCGATCGCCGTGCCGTTGACGGTGGTGTAGTTGACGCGGATCGGTTCACCGAAAGGGCCGTTAAGACGGACGGGGATCAATGCGTTCGCTTCCAATCCCTCCAGGAAGATCAGGTTATCGATCGTCAGGGTCGGTAGGTCATCGTTGGCGATCGTTCCCGTGATGGCTTCCGTCGTCCCGCGGGTATAATCGACTCCTGGCGTGATCGCGAGAGAGATGGTTTCATTGGGTTCGATGAGCGCGTCGCCGACGGGATCGAGGGTGATGATCGCCGTACTTGCGCCCGCGTTAAAGCGTACCGTTCCCCCAGTCGCGGTAAAAGTGAGCGCCCCAGTTTGGGTGTAGTCGGTGGTCAAGGTTGCAGTTCCCGTGACGTTGAAGTTGACTGTGAGGGGATTGGTGAACGGGCCGCGACGGGTGAAGGTGTACAGGAGGTTCGGCGTACCGTTCTCGGTGACGGTAGCCGGGGAAACGGTTAGGGTGATGTCTGGAAGGTTCGGTAAACGACCGATCACGGTGTCGCCGTTGAGATCCATCTCGAAATCTCGCTCTAATTGTAATGCCGTCGGGGAGGTGGGGGCGATCGGAGCGTCATTTCCCGCAAACTGCCAGTCCGCGTCCATCGTCCAAAGTTCGAGCGCGTTCGTCGTCGTGTTTCGCCAGACGATCTGATTAATTCCGTTTAGGGTTTCCGCGCCGAGAATCTGTCGTCCGGGATTGGAGGTTTCCGTCAGGGGTGTACCGTTAATCGCCCCGATCGCCGTATCTCCTAAGCTCGTTCGGGCGTAGAGTCGGTTCAGGGTATCCCGGACGATCGCGACCGACCCCGCCGCTTCAAGGTTGCTGAAGGTCATACCGATCCGGCCGTCTCCGTTGGCGTCGAACTGGAATTTTTTCTCTAGATTGTACGCATCTAGGGTATTTAATCCGTTTGTACTATCCCCGCCGAGCCAGCGCCAATTCGTATCGGTGTACCAAACCTGAAGATAGTTATTGCGGGTATTTTTCCATAAAATCTGGTTGAGTCCGTCGATCCGCTCGACTGCGAGTGCTTGCCAATCGGGATATTGACCGATCCGGAGCGGTGTATCCTCTAGGCTATAAAGCGGTAGGGTTTCTTCGCTTGATCCCGCGTAGAGACGATTGGCCGAATCGCGGACGAGGGTGATATTACTGCCGAGACTCGCAGGTTCGATCGCTGTGTAAACATCGTTATCGGTGAGGGTGATAACCGCGCCGCTCGTGGCTCCGAGGGTGTAGCCAGTTCCCTCGGCAATCTGTAAAAGCACGACTTCGTTCCCCTCGATCGCCGTATCCTCGATCGGGTTAATCGTGACGGTGGCGGTACTACTTCCCGCCGCGAAAGTAACTCTTCTGGTGAGATTACTGTAATCTACCCCGTTGGTAGCCGACCCAGCAAGGAGATAGTTCACGGTCAGCGCGTTCCCTATATTCCCGCTTCGGGTGAGGGTAAAAACGCCCGCGTTGGCTGGTTCGCCCGCGCTGGCATCGGTGACAGCCACGGTGATCGTGGTTACGGGACCGGCAGGAACGAAGACAAAAACCTCGTCGCCTAGACTGATATAGCCTTTGACCCGAGCGATCAGTTCATCGGGTTCCCCCAAAGGTTTAATCAGATAAATTTCTACTGTGTCGCTACTGAAAGGTCGTTGTTGGACGAGATAGTCCGCTCGCGAACCGCGTAGTTGAATCCGATCGCCCTCGGAAAAATTGGCATCTTGGATATCGGCGTAATCCTGATCGCCATCATTGCCGGTGTTACCGTCGTCGTAGCCGATCCAGTTCGCGCCACCGAGGATGAACAGATCCGCCCCCGCTCCCCCGTAGAGATCGTCCTGTTCGTTCCGTCCGGGGGTGGATGCGTTGGGGTTGACCCCGATCAGGCGATCGTTATCGTCTCCCCCGTACAGGGTATCCCATCCCCAACCGCCGATCAGAAAATCGTTCCCGTCCTCCCCGAAAAGCGAATCGTTCCCGCTATTACCGTCGATGGTATCATCGCCGCCGTTGCCGCGGAGGCCGCCATCCCTGAAGGTCAAGCTAAAAAGAAAACTATCCGATCCCCAACCGCCGAGAATAAAATCGTTATCCTCCGTACCGAATAGATTGCAACGCTCGATCGAGATCAGCGTATCGACTTTATTCCCAGTAATGACCGTACCGTTACCTGTCACGGTATCGTAGGTCATGAAAACTGGGCTACCGGAAAAATCGATCGAGTAGGTATCGGTTCCCGCGCCGCCATCGACGGTATCGTTTCCACTCGACGAGAACAATCGATCGTTTCCTGCGCCACCGAAGAGGGAATCATTGCCTTCCCCACTGTCAAGATCATCGTCCCCGTCACCCCCGTCAAGGTTATCGGCTCCATTGCCGCCGAAGAGATCATCGTTTCCCCCGTTGCCGTAGAGGGTGTCGTCGTGATTCTCGCCGTAGAGGTTATCGGCATCGTTCCCCCCGTAGAGGAGATCTTTATCCTCGCCACCGTAGAGAACATTATTGCCAGGGTCGCCGTAGAGGGTATCGACCCCATCGCCGCCGTATAGCGTGTCTCTTCCCTCGCCCCCGTAGAGGAGATCGTTATCGTCATCGCCGTAGAGAATGTCATCGCCGCCGTTGCCCACAACGGTGTCGTTTCCTTTTCCCCCGCTTACGTTGGGGTCGTTACCACCGCCACCGAGGAGGGAATCGTTATATTCCGTGCCGATGAGAAGGAGGCGTTCTACAGAGATTAATAAATCTGTTTGATTCCCGACGATAATCCGCGGATTTCCCGAAGTGCCGCCGTAGTCCATCGTTATCGCCGTCGGCAGACTATTGTAAGTAGTGTCGTAGAGATCGGTTCCTACACCCCCGTTTAGGGTGTCATTGCCGCTACCGCCGACGAGGGTATCATCGCCGCCATCGCCGTTCACGACATCGTTCCCGAGACCACCGAGGAGATAATCGTTATCGGAACCGCCGTTGAGGATATCATCGCCACTATCGCCAGAAAGGTTATCGTTGCCCTGATTGCCAGAGATGGTATCGTTGCCCGCGCCACCTTGAATATTGAAGTCGTTGCCCGACCCTCCGAAGAGGACATCGTTGAAGGAACTACCGATGAAGTTATCGAATTTCTCGATCGAGTAGAAAAAGTCCCGTTCGTTCCCGACGGTGATCGTCCCGTTACTCGAGGTGATCGAGTAGGTCATTACTACCCGCGCTGCGGAGGCGTTATAGTCGGCGCGGTAAGTATCGATGTCGGTTCCCCCGTAGAGAGAATCGTTTCCCGCGTCTTGGTAGAGAATGTCGCTCCCCGCGCCGCCGTCAACGAGATCGTTCCCGTTACCGCCGTAGAGTTCATCGTTTCCCTCGCTCCCGTAGAGGGAATCGTTTCCCTCGTTGCCGTAGAGTTCGTCATTGTTGCTTCCCCCGTCGAGGTAATCGTTCCCGTTCTTACCGTACACCGAGTCATCGCCACTGTTGGCGAAAACCGTATCGTTGCCTGCGCCCCCGTCGATATTGTTATCGTTGGCGGTCCCGCCGAATAGATAATCGTCGAACGCGGAACCCAGAAAACCGCTAAAACTCTCGATCGAGGTAAAGGTATCTTTTTCTCCCCCCACCTGGATCGTCCCGCTCCCGGTCGCGATACTGTAGGTCATGATGACGTTGCTGATCGCGTTCCGATAATTGCCGACGAAGGTATCGGTTCCCCCCCCACCGTCGATGATGTCGTTCCCCGCCTCGGTAAAGAAGAAGTCGAATCCGTTGTCTCCGTACAGGGTATCGTCACCCCCCCCGCCGAAAATCGTGTCGTTTCCGGCTAATCCCTCAATGATATCTGCGCTCGCGGTTCCCTGTAGATTATCGTCATTGTTCGTACCGACGATATCCTGCTTTTCGACCACTAGCTCCCGTCCGTCCACCACGATCATCGCGCGATCGTCTTCTTCCCGCCATCGGTTCAGAATTTCGGGCGATAGTTCCTGTCCGAGGACGAAAGCGGCAAAAATCGCTCCCTCGTCCCCTTTTGTATCGATCAGGTTCAAAGAGCGATCGATCGCGTGACCGATTTCTTCGAGAAGAAGGTTCACCAATCCCTCGAAACTTGTCTGGCGATCGGCGATATAAATAGTATCGGTGGCGATCGAGTAAGCTCCGCGTGCGCTGGGTAAGCGATCAACTGGGAGGACTAAGATCGCTGGTAAGTTGCTAAAATCTCCCTCTTGCCATTGAATGCGTAGGGTTTCCGCTTTGCTGGTGTCGTACTGATTGCCGAAAATTGCTGTTAAGTTTTGATAATAGGTTTCTGAATTGGCAAATTGAGCAAGAATGGCTTCTAGTCCCAATCCCATCAAGATATTGCCAGAATTAGCCGCGCTAGTCATGGTAAAAACTCCTTTTTGTTTGGCCTCTATTACTTGTTGCGGAGGAGGCTTGATTTTTATGCAGTGGCCAGAAAACTTGTTACATAATTTCATAATTGTGGGAGAGCCGTAGATCCGACCGATCCCAAAAAAACAATTAAGAAGTAACAACTCGATCGAAATTTTTGAATGGGTTAGGGAAGAAAATGCTGGTAGTTTTACTCCAGACAAGCCACTCTTAAAATTCTAAGTGACGATCAATATAGATCATCTAATTTTTTTGTAAATTATTGCTACAAATGTCTGAAAAAATGAGACCTTTAACATTAACAAAAATTCCTTGACAATATCTTACAAATATGATAGGGGAGCCGCCTTCTGGTAACTAAGGCTAATAGTTTACCGCTATCTAAACGAAAAAAAAGGAGTGAAAATAATCACTCCCACTGATAATCAAAAGAAAAACTGGCTTAAACCTAGAGAGCATTGGCTCCCGCTACTACTTCTAACAATTCTTGGGTAATAGCGGCTTGACGCGCTTTGTTGTAGGTACGGCTTAAAGTCCCAATTAACTCGCTGGCGTTCTCGCTGGCGTTACTCATCGCCGTCATCCGGGCTGCTAATTCACTAGCTGCCGATTCCTGGAGGGCGCGCAGTAATTGGTTATTTAAGTACAAAGGTAGGAGAGAATCGAGGATTTGGACGGGATTCTGCTCAAAAATCATGTCTTGGGGAAAAACCTGCGCCGGTTGGCTGGCCATTTTTTCCCGTTGTACCTTAAATTTTCCCTCTTTAGTCACCAAACGGAAAATCTCGTCATCCTGTACCGCTAAACCTTGGGTAGTTAAAGGTAACAGGGTTTGAATCACCGGAGTGGCACTGATCAGGGAGATAAAACGAGTATAAACCAACTCGACCCGATCGACTGTTTCCGATAAAAATAAGGAAAGCAATTCATCCCCAATCGTGCCAGCTTCATCGGCAGTGGGAATCTGTTCGAGGTTAATAAATTTAGCGGCAATGGGAGCATTGCGGCGCTCGAAATACTGTGCCGCTTTCCGGCCGGCAATAACTAATTGATAGTTAATCCCTTGCTCTTTTAATTCATTCATCCGTTGTTCGGCACGACGGATGACGTTAGTATTATAACCGCCACAAAGACCTCGATCGCCTGTGACTACCAACAGAGCCACGGTTTTTACTTCCCGTTGGGCCAGCAGGGGTAAATTAACATCACTAAAGGCTAAACGACCTTGAAGATTATAAAGTACCTGAGCGAGGGCATCGGCAAAAGGACGGGTACAGAGAACTTGTTCTTGGGCGCGACGCACTTTTGCTGCCGCCACCAGACGCATGGCCTCGGTAATTTTTTTGGTATTTTTGACCGATTGAATTTGGTCGCGAATCGCTTTTAGATTAGGCATAATTCAGTTATCAGTTATCAGTCATCAGTTATCAGTTATCAGTTATCAGTTATCAGTTATCAGATTGGAGTTTTAAGTGAGCAGTATGTGTTAAGTGAGCAGTATTAAATAGCAGTTTCTTGCCATCTTTTCATTGTTTACTGATCACTATTTACTGATCACTGTTTACTGGTCACTGATAACTGAAAAGGCTGACAGCTTAAAGCTCACAGAAGTTTACTTGAAAGCCTGTTTGTACTCGTTGATGCCATCTTTGAGCAGGCCTTCTGCTTCGTCGTTGAGTTGTTTTTCAGTGCTGACGATCTCAACGTAGCGAGGTTTGCTGGTTTTCAGGTATTCGCGTAAACCGGTGCAGAAATCGATAACTTTATCGGTGGCGATATCGTCGAGATAACCGTTTAAACCGGCATAAACCACCGCGACCTGTTCCCAAACGGAGAGGGGGAAGTTTTGGGGCTGTTTGAGGATTTGACGCAGACGTTGACCGCGAGCGAGTTGTGCTTGGGTGGCCGCATCAAGGTCAGAAGCGAATTGAGCAAAAGCTTCTAATTCGTCAAACTGGGCTAATTCGAGTTTTAATTTACCAGCAACTTTCTTCATTGCTTTCGTTTGGGCCGCCGAACCGACGCGGGATACGGAAATACCGGCGTTAATCGCGGGACGGAAACCAGCGTTAAAGAGGTCGGTGGAGAGGAATATCTGACCGTCAGTAATCGAAATTACGTTGGTGGGAATGTAGGCAGAAACGTCACCGGCTTGGGTTTCGATAATCGGCAGGGCGGTCATGCTGCCACCACCGAGGGCATCGCTGAGTTTAGCGGCACGTTCTAGTAAACGGGAGTGGAGATAGAAAACGTCGCCGGGGTAAGCTTCCCGACCGGGAGGACGACGCATGAGCAGGGATAGCTGACGATAAGCTTGAGCCTGTTTGGTTAGGTCATCGTAGATAACTAGGGTCGCTTTGCCTTTATACATGAAGTATTCGGCGATCGAAGCTCCGGTATAGGGGGCGATATACTGGAGGGTGGCGGGGTCGTTAGCGTTAGCGGCCACCACCACGGTGTAATCCATGGCGCCTCTTTGGGTGAGGGTGTCGATTACTTGGGCGACGGTGGAGGCTTTTTGACCGATGGCGACATAGACACAGATCACGTCTTCGCTTTTCTGGTTAATGATTGTGTCAATGGCGATCGCTGTTTTACCAGTTTTTCTGTCACCGATAATTAACTCCCGTTGGCCACGACCGACGGGAATCATGGCATCGATAGCGGTGATGCCGGTTTGCATCGGTTCACAGACGGATTTGCGAGCGACAATACCGGGGGCGGGGGATTCTACCAGACGGGTTTCGCTGGCGAGGATGTCCCCTTTCCCGTCGATGGGACGACCGAGGGCATCAACCACGCGGCCGACTAAGGCTTCACCCACGGGAACCTGAGCGATTTTACCGGTAGCTTTCACCGTACCGCCTTCTTTAATCCCGAAACCGTCACCCATTAACACCGCGCCGACGTTATCTTCTTCGAGGTTAAGGGCGATGCCGACGGTTCCATCTTCAAATTCTAATAGTTCTCCCGACATGGCTTGTTGTAGGCCGTAGATGCGGGCAGTACCGTCACCCACTTGCAGGACGGTTCCCACGTTGGAGACCTGTACTTCTTGGTTATAGGATTCGATCTGTTGACGAATAATCGTGCTAATTTCGTCGGGTCTGATAGCTACCATAGTTTAATCTGGGAAAAAGTAAAAAATTAAGAAGGTGAAAAAACGGCAAAAAAGAGAGATTAGATGACCTTAGCGCAGGGAGAGGCTGAGGCGTTGTAGTTGACCGCGAATGCTGGCATCAAAGACCTGAGAACCGACTTTGATCACCACACCACCGATTAGGCTGCCATCAACTTTGGTTTTCAGTTCGACCACGTTCGCCCCGGTCAGGGTTTTCACTTTGTCGATGACGATTTGTTTTTGGCTATCGTTCAATTCGGTGGCCGAGGAAACTTCCGCTAAAACGGTGTTAGTCAGCACTCTAGCCAGGGTGAGATATTGTTGACAAACGGGTTCTAAAAATTGAATCCGACGTTTATCGACTAATAACATCATGAAGTTAGTTAAATAGGGATTGGCATTGGTCCCCATTACTTGGGAAAGAACGGCTTTTTTAGCTTCTTCTTTGATGACGGGATTGCCGATAAAAGCTCTTAGATCGGGAGCATTTTCCAACAATTCTAAGAGGGATTTAATTTCGCCGCCGATCACTTCTAATTGTCCGCTGCTTTGGGCGACGGAAAGTAATGCTTGGGCGTAGGGTTCGGCTATTTCTGAACTGATTAAACTTCCCTGCATCTATTTACCTCCTAGGTTGGCCAAACTGCGATCAATTAGGGTTTGTTGTACCGATTCTTCCAGGCCGGCGCTTAACTGGGATTCCACGTTAGCTAAGGCTAAAGCGGTAATTCTTTGGCGTAATTCTACTAAAACGCGATCCTGTTCTGCCGAGAGATCTTTAGCGGCACTTTCGCGCATTCTTTGAATATCGAGTTCGGCTTGGGCGGCGATGTCGGCGGTGACAGTTTTAGCTCTAGATCGAGCATTATTGATAATTTTTTCGGCCTCTTGTTTTGCCAGGGCGAGTTTTTTCTGTTCTTCGGCGAGGGCGTTAGCGGCAATATTTTTCCGGTTTTCCGCTTCGGCTAAAGCTTCAGCAATCTTCGACTGACGTTCTCCGAGGATTTGTCCGAGAACTTTGCGGCCGTAGAAGATGACTAAACCGAGCAGAATCGAGAGGTTAAATAGGTTAGTTCCTAGGATATCGGTGTTGATGCCGAATCCTTCTGCTGCCGCTTCCTTCGCCTCCGTGGCTAATAATAAAACTGTGTCGATGATCATGGTTATTGAGGGCGGGGAGTAGGTTATTCAGTTATCAGTTATCAGAGGTAAGTTATCAGTCTTCTAACTTCTGACGACTGACTTCTATCTTTTTACTGATCACTTTTATTAACCAAGGGCTGGGGTTTAGCGAACGAGTTCGGGGCCGAGGAGTTTTTCGAGAATTTGACGGGAAAGAGAGGCCACTTGTCCTTCTAGAGAACGAAAGGCTTCTTCTTTCTGTTGGGCAATTTCGGCGGCGACGGCTTCCTTACGGGCGATCGCTTCTTTTTGGGCTGCGGCAACTCGTTCGCTGGCTAGTTTTTGGGCCTCAGCTTGCGCTTGGGCGATAATCTCTTGGGATTGTTTACGAGCCGAAGTTAATTGCAATTCGTACTCTTGTACCAGTGCTTCGGTTTTGGCTAGTTGTTCTTTGGCTCCGCCTTCCGTTTGCCGAATATACTCCGCCCGTTCATCTAAAACTTTACTGAGGGGTTTATAAAAAACGGCGTTCAGGATCACTGCCAAAAGAATAAACTGTAGTGCCATCACTGGCAGGGTGGCATCGAAATCAAACATTGATTTATTCCTAATAAATAGAAGCTATAGACAGGTTCAAAAAAGGAAGATGATCCCCCTGCTTTAACAATAAACAGTCAGGGGGAATCACTAAAATTCCCTTAATTAGCTATCAGCCTTCCGTCCCAAAAACCAGATTTTTTAGTGGGCTGCTTTGGCGTTTTTTGAGAGTTTTTAAAACTCTGCTGCCAAGCTGGGGACTGGGGGCTGATAGCCCACTGCTTTTTTAATTAGGCGAAGGGGTTAGCGAACAGTAAAACGAGAGCGATAACCAAACCGTAGATGGTTAAGGATTCCATGAATGCCAAGCTGAGGAGAAGGGTACCACGAATTCTTCCTTCAGCTTCGGGTTGACGGGCGATACCGGAAACAGCTTCTCCAGAAGCGGTACCTTGACCAACACCGGGGCCGATAGCGGCTAAACCAACGGCGAGGGCGGCGGCGATAACGGAAGCGGCAGCTACTGTGGGGTTCATGGTGATTTTTTCCTCTATTTACTAATCAATTTCAATCTGTTGTTTACAGAGCGCGTTCTCAGCCGTAAAAAATGGCTGGTTTTCTGCTCAAAACTCCCGAAAGAGTTTTTGGGAAAGAACGATCCTGGAATTCAGTTGCTCATCCTGAATTCGACCAATAATTTCTTAGTTATTATCCTATTATTTGGACACTTTTCCCTAAGAAATTTTTCTGTTTTCGTCCCTCGATTTTAAGCGTGTTCCTCTTCGTGTTCCGATTCCAGTGCCTCATGGATATAGGCCCCGGCAAGGGTGGCGAAGACAAGGGCCTGAATAGCGCTGGTAAATAAACCGAGAGCCATCAGGGGTAGGGGTACGACTAGGGGGACAAGGAAGACTAATACTGCTACTACCAACTCATCCGCGAGGATGTTTCCGAAAAGACGGAAGCTGAGGGAGAGGGGTTTGGTAAAGTCTTCTAAAATTTTGATCGGTAATAGCACGGGAATCGGCTCTAGGTAGTGAGCGAAGTAACCGAGTCCTTTTTTACTGATGCCCGCGTAGAAGTAAGCGAGGGAAGTCAGTAGGGCTAACGCCACCGTGGTATTGATGTCGTTAGTGGGAGCGGCTAATTCCCCTTCGGGCAGTTCGATTAACTTCCAAGGAATCAAGGCCCCTAACCAGTTAGAAACGAAAATAAATAAAAATAGGGTGCCGATGAAGGGCAACCAGGGTCGATATTCCTTTTCTCCTAGCTGGTTTTTGGCTAAATCGCGCAGAAATTCGAGAACGTACTCCATGAGGTTTTGAATACCGCTAGGAACTTTCTGGATTTTGCGGGTAGCGGCGATCGAGGCGATGATTAAGATAGCGAAGACGATCCAGGAGACCGCGATCACTTGCCCGTGAATTTTTAGTCCGCCGATGTGCCAGTACCAGTGTTGTCCCACTTCCAGGGAAGCGAGGCTATAAAAATTAAGCACACTTAAACTGTCTAACATTTCTACCTTGGGGAGATTCGGGTTCGCAAATCAGGGTTATTTTTAACGGTCAAAGGGTTTAGGAATCGGCTTTCTGCTCCAGCTTGAAGATGGTTTGCAGGGTATAGACGATGATCGCCCCTTTATAGGTCAAAAACCCCAAAAAAACTGGCACTATGTGCAGTTCTTGCCAACGACTGGCGATGATGATTAATCCAGCGAATAGGGCTAATCCTTTTTTGCCTACCCGATTTTTCGTTACCCCCAATTTTTCCACTTCCCCGGCCAGGAGTTTTAGGTAAACGACTCCCACCATTGCCCCTAGTAGGTAATTAAGGGCGGTATTGAGGGAATAAAACAAGCACACGGGGATAAAGATCAGACCGCTTAAGATCAGGGTGGTGATCAATAGGGTGTTTTGTAGTTGATAGTATTCCCGCATCGGATCTGATGGCGGGTTGGTTTCTGGGGTTGGGGGAGATTCGATCGATGGGTCAGACAAGGTACACCTAAATCAGCGATAGACTAATCTCAATATCTGGATTGCTTTCCCAGCTATGACGCTCAGGTAAGCCACAAGACATATTATCACGGCAGCGGCAACAATTATTAAGCAATTGTAAATTGTCATGATTCCGTCGGTCGTCGGTCGTCGGTCGTCGGTCGTTAGGAGTCAGGAGACAGGAGATTACTTTTATTTATTATCCCCACTTCCCCATTTCCCCACTTCCCCACTTCCCCACTTCCCCCTTTCGCCAGAATTAGTCTCAATCAGGTTTTTTTAAGAGTTTTGCGCCACAGTTTTTACAAAAGTTGGCATCTATATCGTGACGGGGTAAACCACAATCTGGACAAGGATAATCAATTTGAGTGCCAGATTTTAATATTTGTTTAGTCAGAGTGCTAATTTGCAAGGGAATTAACAAAACTCCCGTTAAAATCATTAAAACTGTCACCATTTTGCCCCCATCAGAAAGGGGAGTCACATCCCCAAATCCCACGGTAGTCATAGTCACAACGGCGAAGTAAAAAGCATCAAAAAATGTCCGATAGACTTGAGGATTAATCGGGTGTTCGATCTGATAAATTAAACCCGCATAAACAAAAATAATCGAGAATAGAGTTAGTAATATGCGAATAAATACTATCTGATCGGAAGTTTTAATTTGAAAAATAGAAAGATCGGAACCAAAAAAACGAATCACTCGCAAAATTCTAAACCAGCGAAAAATTCTAAAAAAACTAATATCAAAAAAACCAAAAAATAGAGGCAGGATTGATAATAAATCTAGGATGGAAAAAATGTTAAAAACAAAGCCTAGTTTTGATTCCGCACACCAAAACCGAATTAAATACTCTAGGGAAAATAAGCTTAAAATTCCCCAATCAAGCTGACGTAACCACATTTGCCAAGTGGCGGATAAGGGATAGGTTTGAGCCACATAAATCCCCAACGAGAGTAAAATTAATGCTAGGATAAGCAGATTTACCGTCAGTCCGATCGCCGTGGTGACATCCTCTAAATAAAAAGCTATTTTGGCACGAAAAGAGAGCATAAATTCAGCTATCAGTAAACAGTAACCAGTAATCAGTGAAATGAAAAATACCATCTGATCACTGATCACTGATCACTGATTAAGGTAATTCCACCGAAGTTGGTTTAGCAATATGAGGCAAACCCCAACCCAATTTTTCCCGGAGGATGCGGAAGAATTCCGTAGATTGCAGACGAATAAAATGGACTTGGTGGGGCGATTTCTGCACATTAATTCGATCTTCTGGCAAGATATAAGAACCGCCATTACCGTCCACTACCATCACCATCCGATTAGCAGTTGCTGGGAAAATATTTACAGTTTCCTTGTCAGAAAATACCAAGGATCTCGAAGCTAAAGAATGGGGACAAATGGGAGCTAATTGTAATACCGGCACATCGGGAGTTATTACCGGGCCACCGGCGCTGAGAGCATAGGCAGTAGAACCAGTAGGAGTGGAGAGAATAACCCCATCGGCAGCGATATCGACAGGTGCGTGTTCACCAATTTGAATCTCAAAATGACACATACTGGTGAGGGGTTCCCGGTGGACGACCACCTCATTGAGAGAAAGTGCCTCCCAGAGGAGGGTATCTTCGCGAAACAGTCGCACCGTGATCATCGAGCGATTTTCGATGGTGTATTTCCCCTCTAGAACCTGCTCTAAGGCGGGTTCAAGCTGATTTAGGTAAATTTCGGTCAAAAAGCCCATGTGTCCCGTATTGACCGTTAACAGGGGCAAATTAAGGGTGGCCAACTGCCGGGCTGCCGATAGGACTGTACCATCGCCCCCCAGCACGATCGCAAAACTTAAATCTTGCTCGAAGTGGGGGGGGACTAACTGATCGATCGGGGTAAAACAAACCGGACGAGAGGGTTTAGAATGGCCTAGCAGACCACCGCTGCCGGTAGCCATAAACACCTGGCAACCTAGGGAAAGTAGCTGATCTTGTATCTGATGGGCTGTTTTACAAGCGATAGGCTTAATATCGTTGTAAATAATGCCGATTTTGGGCATTGACAAATTTTCCTACTGCTGAATCACGCTTTCTTTTTGAAAGGAGTTTTCTTCTTCTTCTGAGCTTTTTGTTTCTCGAAGTCGATTTCCTTGAGCTTCTTGAGAATGCGGCTAAAGTATTCTTGTAAATAGGATTCTAAAGTAGTTGTTTGACTCGGATCAAGGCCAAATACTTGATAAACTTCTGCCATGGGGGCATCAAGGGCTTGATCACTAGCGAGAACTTCCGCAAAAGCTAGTCGGTCAGATATATTATAGGTCCATTGGAAACAACGGCTTATTCCTCGCATAAAACGCAGTAATCCCATGGGTAAACGCCAAATTTTCCCCTCTTTACCCGATAAGCGTTCGCAAACTTCGATAATTTCTTCAGCTTTCCAAGCTTTGCTGCCGACCACGGGATAGGACTGACCGACGGTTTCGGGGACTTCTAAAGCGCGAACGGCGAATTTAGCGATATCTTGGGTGTCCATGTAGGCGATCGCTGTACTTTCCCCCGTGATCCAGACGGTTTGATTATCTAACATCGGGATGGCGTATTGACCGATTAAACCCTGCATAAAGCCACAGGGACGCAGAATTGTATATTTTAAACCCGATTCTGCTATAAATTTCTCGGTACAGCGTTTTATCTCCATCAAAGGCACGTTGGGATATTTTTCGGCATTGAGGATCGAAAAGAAAATAAAGCGATCAACTCCGGCGGTTTTAGCCGCTTGAATCAGATTAACTTTACCATCCCAATCCACCTGTTTAATGCTGGCTGAGTCCGTCGCCCGGGCTGTAGCGGCATCGATCACCGCGTCCATTCCCTCTAAAGCAGCAATAATGGTATTTTTATCCCGCAGGGTTCCCCCGACTAATTCCGCGCCCCATTCCTTCAAAAAAGCCGCTTTTCTCTGACTGCGTACCAAACAACGCACTTGATGTCCCTGATCGATGGCATGACGCACGATCTGTCGCCCTAGGGTTCCCGTCGCACCGACAACTAATACTTTCATCTATAATTAATTTTTTGTTACATTTGTTAACACTTCTCTAAGATAGTATCAAAAAAGTGGATCATTTAGGGATAGAAAAATTCTAAGATTCCCCGATCCCCGTCCAGTTCTACCATTGTTCCCACTGGTAAAGCGGCATTATCGCCATCATGACCGAAAGGTAACTCAGCAATAACCGCAATGCCTAAATCGCCCAAACGCTCTTTTAAGACTTCCTCCACGGTTTGACTATCACTACCGGGAGCTGCCAGACAACGGCTAAAACGACCGAGGGCAATGCCTTTAATTCGGGAGAAAATGCCCAGCATTCGCCACTGAGTTAACATTCGATCGATCCGGTAGGGGGCCTCGGTTACGTCCTCTAGGGCTAAAATTACCCCCTCTAGGGTGGGTTGAACCGAGGTTCCGAGGAGATGGGTGGCTACGGTTAAATTAGCTGGTAATAAGCGTCCCCGCACTTTGCCCCCACCCCAACCTTGACCGATAAGAGGGGCTAAAGGACGACCTTCCAGAAGAGAAAAGAGGCGATCCATTGATTGGGGACTTTCTTGGGCTAAGGTGGTTAAAACTGGCCCGTGAACGCTACAAATGCCCTGTTTCGCTAAACTCCATAAAATCCCCGTCACGTCGGAAAAACCGATTAACCATTTCGGGTTAGTTTTTGCCCATGTCCAATTTTCCAAGAGGCGAGCGCTACCGTAACCCCCCCTAGCGCAGAGAATTGCTTGACAATCGTCATCTTGCCATGTTTGGGCTAAAGCTTGACGACGTTGCTCGTCGCTACCGGCGAGATAACCGAGACGATTCGACCAATTCTCGCTAAATTCCACTTGATAACCCCTTGATCGCCAGATTTCTACGCCTTTTTCTAGGGCGGCTAATTCCTTGACGGCTCCACTGGTGGCCACCAGAGAAACTTTAGCACCGGGTTGCAGAAACGATGGGATGATCATAGGCGGATTAAGCTGAGATTACAGGCAATTTTGTGGCAGTATGAAAACTGACAGCATATTCTATCGAATGTTTCTCGATTTTCCCGATTCGTTCTTTGAATTAATCGCTCAACCCGATGCTAGGGTTAGCAATTATCGATTTACTTCCCAAGAAGTCAAACAACTAGCTTTCCGATTAGATGGTTTATTTTTGCCGATCGATCATCTAGAAAATTCACCCTTTTATCTGGTAGAAGTGCAGTTTCAAAAGGATGAAGACCTATATTATCGATTATTTTCGGAACTTTTCTTGTATCTTAGACAGTATAAACCTTTGTCACCCTGGCAGATAGTTGTTATTTATCCTAGTCGAGAAATTGAGCGAGAACATCCCCAGCAATTTGCCGATTTTTTATCCCTAGCAAGGGTTAAAAGAATCTATCTGGATGAA
>VYLM01000018.1_pt1 | contig 41510 bp, 39 predicted proteins | sample 5109491 | NCBI WGS metagenome assembly VYLM01 (sample SAMN12291813, study PRJNA351875) | freshwater metagenome | isolation source: freshwater lake | place: USA: Michigan, MSU3 lake | collected 2011-08-06 | reverse complement strand
CTTTTTGTAAGTTTTTCTTTTCTTCTAAGTCTAGGAAATCTTTGGCTGGCATAAGTAGGATTTTTCTCAAGTTACTATTTCTATTTTAGGTGGTTTAAGTGCGTTTTAGCTTAGGACACAACAATAAAACATAGCCTAAATGTCCTTTTGTTGGTGTACCAAATCCTTTAGCCATAAAGAATCATCCTCAAGATAACAAATCGATTGCAATTGTCGATGATAGCTGAGATTCTATCACTTGATGACCGAGACTAACAGGTCGAGCATTTCCCTCTACCGGCGCGCAATAACGGGGAATTGGGCTAGAAACGAGGCTAATATGACGGTCACTCACCGCTAATCCATGGCTAGGATCATAACCTTTCCAGCCGCCCCCCGGCAAATACACCTCTACCCAAGCGTGTAAATGTCTTTCTTCTTGGTCTAAATCTCCTTCTTGATAGCCACTGACAAAACGGGAAGCTAATCCCACACAGCGACACACATCCATAAATAAAACCACAAAATCGCGACAGGAACCCTGCTTATTTTTCCAAGTGTTTCCGGGTAGATAGGGTTCTCCAGTAAGACGAATAATTTGCTGACAATTGCGGTAAATTTTGTCATTAAGATTAAACAGGAAAGATAGCACCTGTCCCTCAGTTTCCTGCATAATTTCTTGGGCTAATGCTGCCATATCAGGGTCATTATTTAACCCATAGAATTGTCTGTAGGGTTGTAATTGACTGTGGAGAGAAATAGGATAATCAAAGGGTAAACAGGTCGCCCAAGGTTCCAACAAATACTGAAAAGGATTAACCCCATGGGTTTCCACTTCACTGACCACATCAATCAATAATTCTTCCGTCGGTTGATTAAACCAAATTTGTAAACAAGAATTACCATCGAGGTCGATAATATTAGTTATTGTTAAAGGTTCTGGGTTGATTTTGAGGGTAAACTCTCGCAAAGTTTGCCCACCATCGGATTTTGGCCGCAAGCGCAGCAGATGAGGCGATAAAATCACGGGTTGATTATAGAAATAGTTGGTTTGATGCCGAATGTGATAACGCATTAAGTTGTTAATTGGGATTGATATTGAAAGTTATTTACTGGCAGAGGTGAGGCAATTTCGGGATTAAAAACAAAGAAAGTTTCTGTCATTTTTATTCCCACATCATTAACTCTTTTTTGAATATGGTCGAGGAATTCATGCAATCCCATTTCAATAACATCCTCGATAGTTAGATAACTCATTTCGGCACAAAGTCGCCCTAAACTTCTTTCTACTGAATTGCCCCAAGTTCCTACAGGAGTACCGGTAACTTGATGTAAACAGTGGTCTAATTCCCGCAGACAAAAGTGAATTGAACGAGGAAATTCTCGGTTAAGAATTAAAAATTCAGCCACGTCACTAGGAGTAATCCGTCGTTGACATTTACGATACATTTCGTAGGCACTCACCGACCGCAGTAAAGCAATCCATTGAATTTGGTCTAGAGAAGTTCCTACCCATTGAGCGGAAGGCAAGAGATAATAGTATTTAACATCAAGAATTCTGGCGGTTTTATCGGCGCGTTCCTGTAATCTTCCCATAACGCCAAAATGCCAACCTTCATTATGAGTCATCGTTGCATCCATTACCCCCGCAAAACGGTGACTAGCTAATTTAACTTGGGTAAAAAAGTTCGGTAAAGTAGTTTGAGGATGGTAAGAGGAAGCATCTTTTACCATCAAGAAAAAACCATTAACCTGTTCCCACATTTCCGAAGAAATAATCTCGCGAACTGACCGAGCATTTTCTCGCGCCCAGCGCAAACAAGAGATAATTGAGTTACTATATTCCGTGTCAAATGTCAAGAAATTGATCACATTTTCTGCGGTGGCTGTGCCGTAACGTTTCTTGAATTGTTCTAAATCTCCCGTGGTTAAAACCAAAGGTTCCCACTGTTGCAAAACGCTGGTAGGTACATCTAACATTAAATTAAGATTAACATCCATAAACCGGGCGACATTTTCTGCCCGTTCAATATAGCGATTTAACCAATAAATTGAATCAGCAACTCTACTAAGCATAATTAACTGGGAAAAAGTGAAAAGGAAAAAGAAAAGGGTAGGGTGGGTTACTAACCCACCAAAATTTTGATCATTGTCCTGATTACTTGGTTAAAACCCAAGTGTCCTTACTGCCACCACCTTGAGAAGAATTAACCACTAAAGAACCCTTTTTCAAAGCTACGCGAGTTAACCCCCCGGGATGCACATAAATTTCATCACCCCGATGGAGAATATAGGGACGTAAATCCACATGACGACCTTCAACTTCCGTGTCAATTAAAGTGGGAACCCTAGAAAGACTTAACACTGGTTGAGCGATATAATTGCGGGGATTAGCAGCAATGCGTGGGGCAAATTCTGCCCTTTGTTCGGGGGTAGCTTGAGAACCGACTAACATCCCATAACCTCCCGACTCATTAGCGGCTTTCACAACTAATTTATCGAGATTATTTAAGACATAATCTAAGTCCTTTTCTCGCCAACAAAGATAGGTAGGAACGTTATTTAAAATCGCTTCTTCTCCCAGATAATAACGAATCATATCGGGGACAAAAGCATAAATAACCTTATCATCGGCGACTCCCGTACCCGGGGCATTAGCTAAAGCGACGCGACCTTCCTGGAAAACTTTTAATAATCCGGGTACACCTAACATCGAATCGGGACGAAAAACCGCCGGATCTAAAAAGTCATCATCGAGGCGACGATAGACCACATCTACCCGTCTTAATCCCTTGGTGGTTTTCATTTGTAGATAACCATCAAAGACAACTAAATCACGCCCTTCCACTAATTCTACCCCCATTTGTTGGGCAATAAAAGAATGTTCAAAGTAGGCAGAATTATAGGTTCCGGGGGTTAAAACCACCACGGTGGGATTAGGTAATTGGGCTGGGGCTAAATTGAGGAGAGTTTCCAACAGATGGGAAGGATAATCATCCACCGGTTTAACATTCATTGTCTGGAAAATATCGGGGAAAGTGCTTTTCATTACCCGACGATTTTCGAGGACATAAGAAATACCGGAAGGAACCCGCAAATTATCCTCTAAAACGTACCATTGACCATCTTTATCGCGGACTAAATCGGTTCCCGTGATGTGACACCAGATACCTCCGGCGGGTTTCAGTCCCACACAGGGTTTCAGAAATCCCGTCGCCGAGGCGATTAATTCGGGGGGAATAATGCCATCTTTAATGATTAACTGGTCATTGTAGATATCGGAGAGAAAAAGATTGAGAGCTTTAATGCGTTGTTTCAGGCCTCTTTCTAAATAATCCCAGTCCTCAGCCGAGACAATTCGGGGAATAATATCAAAAGGAAAGATTTTTTCCACCCCTTGATTGTCGCTATAGACATTGAAAGTCACCCCCAATTCAAACAGGGCCGACTGAGCCGTTTCCCGGTGTTGTTGAAGTTCTCGGGGCGGCAGATTCTGCAACCATTTGATTAAAGGGGACGAGTGGGGACGAGGTTGACCATCATCTAAGAATAGTTCGTCGTAGAAGCCTTCGGGATCGTAGGTATTTAATAGCACGCTGACCTCATTTCATACCTTACCTATTCCCAGTGTCGGACAATTGGCCTGATTTTTTGTAGTCTAGGAGACATTTTAAGGGAAATTTTAGGAAGTTAGCCGTTTTTCGTCCCTAGCGATCGCCAATCGATCCCCACCGGTGGAGAAACCTGACCGGAGCGAGAATTAGACCTGAAAACTGTGTTACATTTTTTAAAGGTCACACATTAAATCTTTCATTTTTCTTACTGGTTACGCGATGTTTACCAAACAAGTAACGGATTCTAAAGCCTATCAATGGTTTGAGGAACGCTTAGAAATTCAAGGGATCGCTGATGATATCAGCACCAAATACGTTCCCCCTCACGTCAATATCTTCTACTGTCTGGGTGGCATCACCCTTGTGTGCTTCGTGATCCAGTTTGCCACTGGTTTCGCCATGACCTTCTACTACAAACCCACTGTAGCAGAGGCCCTCTCCTCCGTACAGTACATCATGAACGAAGTTAACTTTGGCTGGTTAATTCGTTCTATCCATCGCTGGTCCGCCAGTATGATGGTCTTAATGATGATCCTGCACGTTTTCCGCGTTTACCTGACCGGTGGATTCAAAAAACCTCGCGAATTAACCTGGGTAACTGGGGTTGTCCTGGCCGTAATCACCGTTAGCTTCGGTGTCACCGGTTACTCCTTACCCTGGGATCAGGTGGGTTACTGGGCGGTTAAAATTGTTTCCGGTGTACCTGCTGCTATTCCCGTCGTCGGTGATCAACTCGTCACCCTGATGCGCGGTAGCGAAAGCGTCGGTCAAGCAACTTTAACCCGTTTCTACAGCTTACATACTTTTGTACTACCCTGGTCGATCGCGGTCTTCATGTTGCTACATTTCTTGATGATCCGTAAACAAGGCATTTCTGGGCCTCTATAATTCAGAAAAATATCTCTGTCGATCCGAAATCATTTTTAGGAGACATTATCCATGTCCACATTAAAAAAGCCCGATCTCAGCGATCCCGCTCTGCGCGCTAAGTTGGCTAAAGGGATGGGTCACAACTACTACGGTGAACCCGCTTGGCCTAACGATCTGCTCTATGTCTTCCCGGTGGTTATCTTTGGTACGATCGGACTCTGCACCGGTTTAGCGATTATGGATCCCACCATGATTGGTGAACCTGCCGATCCTTTCGCTACTCCCCTAGAAATTCTGCCAGAGTGGTATCTTTATCCCGTTTTCCAAATTCTCCGCATTCTTCCTAACAAACTCCTAGGTATCGCTTGCATGGCTGGCGTTCCCCTAGGCTTGATGTTAGTTCCTTTTATTGAAAGCGTCAATAAATTCCAAAATCCCTTCCGTCGTCCCGTCGCTACCGCTATCTTCCTATTTGGTACTGTGGTCACGATTTGGTTAGGTATTGGTGCCACTTTCCCCATCGATATATCTTTAACTCTCGGTTTGTTCTAAGTTACTGAACTTCACCGGTTTTTTGCCCACGCTTGTGATTCCTGACTTTGGAAGAGCGATCGTGGGCAATTTTAATTGGGGTTTGCGGCAAAAAGTTTTTCTTGGGGGCAGGGTGTGGGGTGTGGGGTGTAGGGTTTTACCGATTTTCAGGTGGTCAACTACCTAATTTTCAGGGAAAAAGTCCAGGAATTTTCCCCCTGATCACTCCCAGTCCGGTACTTTTTGATTGACAAAAAGTCTAAAAGTCTTACCCAACAAGGTTTTTAGATTTATTCAGCCAAACCTAATTGTGATTTCCTCTAACGGGTAATTTGTTGTACCAAAGCGATGACATCGCTGCGGCTGAGTTTTTCCTTACCTAACGCTAGGACTTCGAGAGTGCCATGGGCTAAAGCGAGGGGAATCTTACAAAAATCGAGTGCTGGCCCTTGGGGCAGCGATTGAGTGTAATAATCGGCTAATTTCAGATTACGACGGGCATAATTATGAATATCACTAATTGTCCAACCCTGGGGCAGAAAACTTACCCCCCGGCGCAGATCCTCGCCATGGTTGCGGGCAATATTAACCGCTTGTAAACCCCGACCAAAACCGAGGGCATAACTGCGATTAGTTTGAGTGCCGTCGTACCAATTCCAGAGGTCAGACAGCAATAAACCCACGGCACCGGCCACACTAAAGGTATATTGATCTAATTCTATTTCTGTGCGAATATCCCAGTTATTCCCAGCCCAGTAGGCCATGCGATCGGCCATGGCCGCCGTGGCATCCCAAACCCGGGGGGCGATCGAATCCGGTGCTAACATTGCCCATTCGCCAATTCTCAGAGTGACTTCCGGCAAAATCTCCCGATGGACTAAGCCAAAAGTAAAATCCTCTTTGGTAGAATTTTGGGTACCTGCTTGTAAATTCAGGCTAATTTGTCTTAATATCTGGGCTTTACTGAAGTTATCTAGGTCGGGATGGTCTTCTACTTCATCGATCGCCCTCATACAGAGATAAGCTGAGGCTACTGCCTCGAGCAGACGATCCGGTAAACGACTTATGGGAATATAAAAAGTTCGACTCGTTTCTTGCAGAATCGTTAAAGCATTATCGCGCAAATTCATTCAGTCCACTCCTCACGCCAACTTAGGTAACTACGAGTTAAACCAATCAGATAGATCGGTTTAGGTGATTCCGATGTTCCTAAGACAAAGTTGCTGTCTATTGTAGTATGATTATTCAAAATTTCCCGATTATTCTCGAAAAAATCAACCATTAGGGTCTTCTTGACAATTTTTCTTTCTCGTATAGCTGAGGGACAATTACGGCAATTTTTCGAGATTACAGGCTTAAAAAGCGGTTTTTGCCCGTTTTTAAACGGTATTTTGCGGCTTCATGGCAGGGATTGAAAGGAGGTCACTTGTAAAATTGGACCGATCATGGCCAGAGTCATCACATCCGAGCGAATTTGACCTATAACTGTCACTTTTGCCTTTGTTTGGATTAATTCGGCGGGCGGTTCCATTAATTCGTAGGTTTGACCGTTATCGGCAATTAATGCCCAAGTTCCCGTGCCTATTTCGATTCTTTTTACCTGGCCCGTTACACTAAAACTCATGCTTTAATTTCCCTGAACGAGGCGATCGCAATTGCCGCCCCTGTTACGAGCATTCTATCGATATCTTTGCTCGGCATTGATTGTCAATTTTGGCAGAATTTAACCCCATAAATCAGTTTTTTTTATCTAAAAAGCGATCGCTACTTCCGCCACCACCGCTAAGAGGGAGGCCACAGCCGCTAAAATCATTATTTCTCGATCGGATTGTCTCATAGCTATCTGAGTATAAATTACTAGTCCTAGTCTATATCACATCTAACCTAGAGTTAAATTGATCTAAATTATTTTATCCATAGATAAAAAGCTATAAAAGTTATCGGCAAGAAGGGAGAAATCTTTTTCTGAATTACCCTGTATTATTTGTTCAGAAACCCTAATTAAGCCTAACTGTTAATAGCTTAATGATATGCAATAACATTAGATTCCATAGGTATAAACCAATGGGAGATATTTTCTAGTTTTTGATGGATTTGATCGAGATGATCCTGCACGGGTTGCAGGAAAGTTTCGTACTGTTGCATCTGAGTTTTTAAACGCACTAATGCCAGATTAGCATCGCGCCATTGTCGCTCCTGTTCTTCAAATTCACGAGTTTTTTGCTCTAAATCCGACCATTGCTCATCAATAGTATCTCTGTTTTTTTGTAAATCCTCTTGTAGCTCCTTGATTTCTGCGGCTAAACGTTGACTTTCTTGGAGATTATTTTGATAACTATCCTCCAGGAGAATTAACACTGGTTCAAAGCTACATTTTTGGGCATCTTCTGGGGATAAAATTCCCTGTCTGCGTTGCAGAATTTTCAGATGTTGAGAGCAAATAGCTTGCCTTTCCCGAAGATTCCGTCTTTGTCCGAACAAAGTTTCTGCCAGCATTCCTTTTCTCTCCTGTTCCTCGGCTAATTCCGCCTCTAAATTAGCTCGCTGGGATTCATCTATTGTGGCCATTCTTGCCTCTAATTCTTCCACGGTTTGAGATTGGAGAGTTAATTCTTCCTCTTGGTCGTTGACAAAAATTTCCAAGCGATCGAGGTCTGTTTGTAAATTGTTAACTAAGCTCTCCAATTTTTCTAAAGGCATTTTTTCAAGAGCTTCTAGATCGATTTTACCATCAAAATCTAGGTCTGCTGCTTGGGCGAGACGAAGGAGCATTTGTCGAGTAGAATCAGTGGTTTGTAGGGTGAGGTTAAGGTGCTCGAATAATTCCTGTTTTTGACTCAGAACAGTTTCTTGTATTTGTAGTTGTATTTTCGTTGTTTCCAAAACACTGCGACTTATCTTTAATTCCCTGGCTCTTTGTTTGAGATGATTGAGCATTTGTTCGTTGACGACCTGGCGATTTTCTACAGCTTTTTTCTGCTCCTCTAAACTTTGCCAACAACTATTTAAAATTGTCTGTTGTCCCTGCACAGATTCAAGAGTTGAATAGAGAATTTGTGAGGGAGAATTACCCAGATCGTGATTATTGGCTAAACTCTCCGCTAGAGAGCGAATAAATTGTTGTTGTTCTGGGGAAAGATTGGGGAAGGAGTTGAAATTTATTTGTTCTTCTTCCAGGTGTCGCTGTTGCTCTATCAATTGTTGTTTTAGGTTTTCCAGTTCTTGTCTTTTGCCCTCTAAATAATCGAATTCTACTTCTATGCGCTCAATTTGCTCAATTCTTTCCTCCATTTCCATTTTCTGGCGGTTGAGAATCTCGCTTTGATAGGTGAGGGATTGTTTCCACTGAGCGATTTTCTCTTGATCTTCCTTATTGCGTTCGATCAAACGGGAAATCTTTTGCAGTTGTCGCACGATCTCCGCTCCCGCTAATTCCGGTTTTCCTTGCAGTTGACGATTATCGCTCAAATTCACCAAGAGAAGCGCACCTTCTCCTATGGAGTTAGTTTCGTCGCAGGTTAAAATATCGTTTCCCGCTATGGCACTCCACGTCTGATCTTTATGCTGACAGGCCAATAGTTTCAATTCGGTTTTGTAACCACTGATAAAACCTCTAGTCTGTTTTTTTACTTCTGCAAGGTATAGCACGATTAGTCTTCCTGTGTGATGAAAGTTTTTGTAATTGGTTTTAGAGAGAGTTGGTGATCGAGGCTAGGAGCGGCCTGTCTATAGTTTCAGTGTACCGAACGGCTGCCAAAAAATTTTTAATTTCTATTATTCAAGTTTTTCTTTTTGAGACATACATTTGTCCTCAATTTTTCCTCTTACCCACTGGAAAATTTTAAATTTTTGAAGATTTTTAAGCACCAATTTACTGACCTAGTCTCAAAAAATTTGGCAGTCAATCTCATAAATCGGCTGATGTTTTCTGACCCCTTTTACCTCTGGCTGCAGTTTGAATAAGCTGACCACACATCTAAATTATCGTTTAAGACGGCGTGAGAGCGAGAGGCAAGGATAGAAAGCTAGACCTTTTGTACTGAAAATTGCCAAAGCTAGTTTAAATGCAGCAAAGCTTACTGAAAAATATCTTACATAATTAGCTTATCAGATTTATTATTAGTGACAAGAGCAAGGAAGACAGCGTTTCTTCTCAAGATGAAGTATGACGAGACTTGGCATCATCTCCAGACTAACACCTCCTCTTCCAGTATTGCCCAAGACCAGAGACTTCGTACCTCACCATTAAGATAACTGCTCTAGGTTATTCTAGACTAAAAGAAATAGCGTCTAGTGGGGGAGATTCCGAGAAATTAGGCAAGGAAGCTTCAATGAGATTGACATTCCCAGTATTTTACAATTGATTGAACTAGGACAAAGAACCGGAGAACTATTGATGACGATCTTAGTATTGGTGAAAAAGTCGAGAGTATTTTAGAAAATTCCAACTATTCCTGGGATCTTTTCCCTAAGAAGCTCTCGCTCAGGCTATAGTGATCGAAGCTGCTCTCATTCTCTGGGATATCGCCCTACCAAAACTCGACGGTTTAACCAGTCAAGGGGGGGCCACTGGCAAGGGTAAAAGCCAAAATGGTGGAGGCAACCGATTATTTAAGCAAACCTTTGAGCGAAAATGAGTTATGACTGCTGGTTGAGAGGGCATGAAAATCGGGTTCTACCGAACCTGTCATGTAAAACTATCAACAACTCATGCTTGTAAAGTTTGTACACTAAGGCTTTGAGTTTTTGTTAAATTGATATTTATCAACTTTAGAGCCTTGCTGTGCAGAGAGGGAGCTTGAGGAATTTTCTACAGTGTAAGTTCGGAAGAACCGAAAATCGGAGCCGATGCCTACATTGTCAAACCCTTTGAACCGATTGAGTTCATTTGCATCGTTAAACAACTGCTGCGCCGATAAAATCGCCTTCACCAGGGACAGTCTAGTCATGGTATAGGTCGAGATAGCTAAAAACGCCGCCCCAAATATTACTTAAGGCTTGCTGAATAATGGTAAAACCCTTTTAAAATAAGGCTTTTGACCTGTTAAAATCCGATGTTAGTACAAGAATATAGGATTGGGACATTCAAAAACCTTGCATTATCCTTTTTATAGTACATAAGCTGGTACAAAAAAAGAGGGCAACAAAGCCTGAAACGACCGGCTACTGACGACCGGCTACTAACCCCACCAACAAACTTTTTCAGCAAACCCTACTTACAGGAGAACAAAACAAATGCTTAACGATACCGATTTTTTTACTGGTGACGCTCAAAATACCGCCCCCGACACTCAGGAATTAGAAACTCCCGTCGGTGAACTGTACTTGCGATTTTATCTACCCTCTCAGGACGAGTTTGCCCTTAGTTCCGTGGGTATTCGCGAGGTGATGCAGCAACCAGTCGATCGCATTACCCCCATTCCCAATGCTTCACCCTTGCTTCTCGGCACGATCAATCTTCGGGGTCAAGTGATCTGGGTGGCGGATATCGGGCAATTTTTGGGGGATAGCAGCCCCTTAAACACCGATCGAGCCGAAATCCCTGTAATTGTGATTGAAGAACAGGAAACGATCCTCGGTTTAGCGGTGCAACGTTTGGGAGATATGAAATGGCTCGACCCAGATAAACTAGGTAGTGTCGTCAGTATTCCCGATCAGATCGCCCCCTATGTGCGGGGAGAGTGGATTCTGGGCCAAGAATCAAAAAAAACCTTAAGACTACTCGATCATCTGGGCATACTCCGTTCTAGCCGTTGGGCGGCTTAAAACCCCAAAAAAATAGCAGAATAGAATTTATAGTAATTATTTCTTGAAACTACTAACTACTTCACCACTTTATCTTTACTAGGGGAGGGACAAATGCCGTCAGGGAAAGAATATGCGAAACTCTATGGCAAGGCGAACACCGCCTATTGCCAGGGCAACCTTGAGGATGCCGCCGTCATTGTCAAAGAAATGATCAGCAAGTATCCCGATGATGCCAACGTCATCCTTTTACAGGGACACATTTATGTCGGACTACAACAATACAGCTTGGCCGAGGGACGTTACGAAAAAGTGCTGGAATTGGCCAAAAATTCTGCCAATTTCTTTGAGCTGGTAGATTATGCTCGACGGGGTCTCGATCAGATTCAGCAATCGCGTTTTGAAGCCGAGAATGGAGATTTTATGATCGCCGCTGCGGAAAGCATTGCCTACAGCGAGGCAGCTTTCGATCCCAGTCAAGGTTTCAGCAATTCTTTGTCCGGGGGGTCGCAAGCGGCTGCTATCGAGCGACAACAGGAGGTAGTGGACTGGGATAGTGGTCTTTTCAATGACGAGGATTTCGGAGAGCCTACGGCGGGTACAGTCGATTCCTATGGCGATGATTTTGGGGAATCCGAGGCAACCGCCTTTAGTTCCCTTATCCTGGCTGGTTCAGGCTCTCACGGTTCCCAGTGGTCCGGGGATTCTGCGGATGGAGAACCCCCTTTCCCCTTTTTGGAAGCAGCGGAGATTGACCCGCTGCAGGAAGGGTGGGGCGGTGGGTTAGGGTCAACGGGAGAAGCCACTTTTACGGCTGACTGGCGGGAAAATCCCGTCACCGGTCGAGATCAGGAGTTATCCTATGCCGATGCCCCAGAAACAAGCACTTTTGCCATTGACCCGGAACTGCCCCGCCGACAAGCGGCGAAAACTGACCTTAATCAGGGCAGAGTGACTCAAAAAAGATACGAGGAGGACGAAGCCAGAGATTTTAGAGAACTAAAACTCAATGATGAGGATTTAGACGGTTTTTCCCAACTGCGTCTGACGGATATAGGCGAAGAACTGGGGGAATCGGAGCTATTTACCGGTTCGGGAGAGGAAGCTTTAACTGCTGCTTTTGTCCCCGAACCCAGGGCGAGCCTTAATGCCAGTTCTGCTGTGGGAGAGCCTAGTTTTCATCCTTCTCGTCTAGAAATCCCCGATGACAAAAGAGATAGTCATCTTGGCCCTGTTTCCGAGCGCCTGCTCGGGCCAGTGGTGGAAGTCAATCCGGGCAAATTAGCCTTTTTTGTCAATGCTTCTTTGGGCAAAAAGCAACTAATTTTAGCGGCTTTAGCGGGTATTACCCCGGTGGTGTTAATTTTTGCCGTTAGCACCACCTCTTGGCTTTCTGCAAAAGTTGCCCCCAAACCAGCCCCAATACCACCAGCACCAGCCAGCCTTTCTCCTTGGAGTCAACCGAAACCAGCAATGATGTTATTAACTGGATTGGGAACCTTTGCCCTAACTTGGCTAGGTTTACAGTTGCTAATTAGTCAAATTAAGCGCAGTCTCGACGATTTGCAAAGCCAATTCGATCATCTTTCGGAAGGCAATTTTAACGCTAAAGCGACGATCTACTCGGAAGATGAATTTGGTCAACTGGCCAATCGTTTCAATCAGATGGCCAAGGTGGTGGCAACTATCACCACCTTGGCCCAAGGCCGCGCCGCCGAAACGGAACGGGAACGGAAAAATCTACAAAGGCAAGTAATTCGACTTCTCGATGATGTGGAAGGAGCGGCTCGGGGGGATCTGACAGTGGAAGCGGAGGTAAGTGCCGATGTTTTAGGGGCGGTGGCCGATGCTTTTAATTTGACGATCCAAAACCTGCGCGAAATTGTCCGACAGGTGAAAAAAGCGGCAAAACAGGTGAATCAAGCCAGTACCAATAGTGAATCTTTCGCCCGCAATCAGTCTAGCGATGCCCTGCGGATGGCGGAGGAGTTGGCCGTCACCCTTAATTCGGTACAGATGATGACCGACTCAATTCAAAGGGTGGCAGAAAACGCCAGAGAAGCCGAAGAAGTCGCCCGCACTTCCTCGATTACCGCTCTCAAGGGGGGCGATTCCGTGGAAAGAACCGTGGCGGGAATTCTGCAAATCCGCGACACGGTATCAGAAACGGCGCGAAAAGTCAAGCGTTTGGCAGAAGCTTCCCAGGAAATCTCGAAAATTGTCGCAGTAGTCTCTCAGATTGCCTCGCGAACCAATTTATTGGCTCTTAATGCCTCGATTCAAGCGGCGCGAGCAGGAGATGCAGGCCGCGGTTTTGCGGTGGTGGCCGATGAGGTACGTCAGTTAGCCTATAGATCGGCTAAATCTCTTAAGGAAATTGAACAGATCGTTTTACAGATTCAATCGGAAACGGGTTCGGTAATGATGGCAATGGAGGAAGGGATTCAACAGGTTATCGATGTCACCGAGCGCTCGGAACAGGCCAAGAAGTCCCTAGAAGATATTATCCAAGTTTCTAACCGCATCGATACGCTGGTGCGATCGATTACCGCCGATACGGTCAAACAACGGGAAAATTCCCTCAATGTCGCCCAAGTTATGCAGTCGGTGGAGTTAACCGCTCAGGAAACTTCCCAAGAATCTCAACAGGTGGCGGGTTCTTTGCAAAAATTGGTGAGTATCTCCCGGGAGCTGCTTTCTTCGGTAGAACGGTTTAAGATAGACTCGGAAGATAATTAATAATCGATGAGTGGTAATCAGTGGGTTATTGATCAGCTGCTATCGCTCAAGATTAACCGCTAGAGTTGATAAAGTTATGCCTAAACTTAGTCTCTGCATGATTGTCAAAAATGAAGCCGAAAATCTCCGGCGCTGTTTGGATAGCGTTAAAGAGGTGGTGGATGAGATGATCGTTATGGATACGGGTTCGACCGATGATACGATTGCTATTGCTAAAAGTTACGGTGCTATAGTTCCTAGCTACGATTGGCGGGGGAATTTTTCCGAGGCCAGAAATGAGGCTTTAAAATATGTTACTGGCGATTGGATTTTAGTTCTTGATGCCGATGAGGAATTAAATCCTGCTATCGTACCGAAAATGCGTCGGGCTATGGAAAAAGAGGAAAATTTAGTGATTAATTTAATCCGCCATGAAATCGGAGCCATACAATCACCCTATTCTCTAATTTCGCGGCTATTTCGCCGACATCCTCAAGTCACTTTTACCCGTCCCTATCACTCAATTATTGATGATAATGTGGCTATTTTATTAAAAAAAGAGCCTGATTGGAAAATAGTTGAACTGCCAGAAATTGCGATCTTTCACTACGGTTACACCGTCGATAAAATAGCCAGCCTAGATAAGTTTGAACGGGCAAGAAAAGCGATGGAGGGCTTTTATCAACAACATCCCCACGATCCCTATGTGTGTAGTAAATTGGGAGGGTTATATCTGAAGATTGGCAGGGATAAAGAGGGTTTTAAGCTGCTCAAACATGGTTTAAAATGCCATGGCTCTAATCCACATATTTTATACGAGTTATATTATCATCTCGCTAATTATTATTATTCAGTGGAGGAATTTAAGCAATCAGGCGATCATTTCGTTAAAGCGATTAAGCAGCCAATTTTAGATAAATTAAAACTGGGTGCTTATAATAATTTCGGTGGGTTATTATACGAAGCAGAAAAATACGAAACTGCCTTATCTGTATTTGAGAAAACCGTAGAAATTGATCCTAGCTATGCCGATGGTTACTATAATTTAGGACTGGTTCTCAAACAACTGCACCGGCTACCAGAATCGATTAAAGCTTATAAAAAAGCTCTCAAGTTAAACCCCGATAATCCCACTATTTACCAAAATCTAGGGGTGGCTTATATAGTTTTCGGTAGTTATAATGAGGCGATCGAGATTTGGCAAAAAGGCCTACAATTATTGAAAGATCAGGGTAATATCTCTCGCGCTGAAATGCTACAAGAAACCCTAAAAGCTTTGGGAGCAAGTGTATTGAAGGATGAACAGTAACTGTTCAGAGTTGTTGGCAAGATTGGGAGCAGCCACTGCATTTAAATTGCGAATAAGCAGTTTAAATGCAGTACATCTGATTGCTAAAACCCTGTCTAGTCAACTCCTGTGAGGATTTTTGCGAATTAATTCTTGATAGGATTATCGAGAAGTTAGACGCTGAAGACTTAGGGGTTTTGATAGAAATTATCAAGAGATAATTGCTGCCGTGTAATTGACCTTGACAAGAAATGCTATAATTTCCTAGCAAGGGGGGAAATTAATCCCTCTCGGTGTTGCCGTCGCACAATTTTGTCGGTTACTGGTTCTCGTCAGCTTGTCTGTCAAATATACCAATTCTATTTTGAATCGGTGCCGTTATGTCAAGATTCAATATTTCTGGCTGCAACGGAACTGGAAAATAAAACAATCTATTTCTTCAAATCTTCTTACCTTGGACAAAAATAATGAAATTCGAGGAAATCCAAGAGATTCTTAATCGGCAACTGCTCAAGCTTGAGAATCGCTGTCTCAATGACACAGAACAATTATTATTGCGAGGACTTTGGCAGAAAAAGAACTATCAAGAAATTGCCCAAGAAAATGGTTATAGTAGCGGCTATCTTGCCAATGTAGTTGCCCCAGGACTCTATGATAGAGTCTCGCAACTGATCGGAGAACCGATCAATAAGAAAAATTTTTTATCTAGACTACAATCTCATTTTACCAACTCCACATCGCTTCAGTATTGCGGTCAGGAATATCTCCAAAATGAGCGTCCAGAATACCCCGATGCTCCTATTCCCTATAATTCTTATTATTATCTAAAACGAACAAAACTTGAAGCAAAAATTATCGAGGAAATCGGACAATCTGGGGCGTTAGTACGCATTAAAGCTCCCAACAAATGGGGGAAAACGTCTTTATTATTAACAATTTTAGAGGCTTGTCAACAGCAATTCGGTTATCAAATTGTTAGTTTAGATTTACAAAAAGCAGACCAAGACATCATAGCAAATTTTAACAAGTTCTTACGCTGGATCTGCCGTAATTGCGCTCGGCAGTTGAATTTAGAAGCCAAATTAGATGATTATTGGGATGAAGATATAGGAATTAAAATGAGTTGGACAATTTATTTTGAAGAGTATATTTTACGAGAGATAAAACAGCCACTGGTATTGGCTTTAGATGGAGTGCATCGAGTCTTTGAACATCCGAAAGTAGCAGAAGATTTTTTACCTTTAATCAGAGCTTGTTATGAAGAATCTAAGCGATCTCCCCTGTGGCAGAAATTACGTTTAATTATTGTTCAATCCACAGAATCTTATGTTTCTCTGCGATTAGAACAGTCTCCTTTTAATGTGGGATTACCCATAGAGTTACAGGGTTTTGGTCAAGAACAAGTGGCAGAATTGGCAAAAAAATATCAATTAAATGAATTAGCAACCAACGAAATTCAACAATTGATCGACTTAGTGGGGGGACATCCTGCCTTGATTCATTTAGCGATTTATCATCTTAGCCAAGAGCAAATCACGATGCCAGATTTAATCAAATCAGCAACTACATCAACGGGAATTTATTCCTCTCATTTACAGCTTCACTGGGTCACTTTACAAAAACAACCCGAACTTGCCGGTATTTTTCAACAGATTTGTCAAGGGAATCAACCAATGATAGTCGATCCAATTATTGCTTATAAACTTAATAGTATGGGTTTAATTAAACTCAGAGAAAATAAAGCAATTGTCAGTTGTCAGTTGTATCAAAAGTACTTTATAAGTCAATATACTGGTTCGGTATAAATAAATTTTTGAACCATGGTATTAAGACAGTGATCGCTCAAGCCAATGATTATTAAATATCGTCTGATAAATCCGATTATGAACGTCCATTTTTCCATGGCGTTTTACCACTAATCCAGATAAAAATAACTCAGGTAAATAGGGATTGTTATCAATCTGTATTGGTTCTTGATGCAGGATTTGTCGATACAAGGTTAATAACTGGGGTCGGTTTGGACTTTGAAGAAGGCGATCTTGAATGGTTTTTAAATGTTCGGGTTGATCCTGCATCTCCCAATCTTGAATAATTTTTTCTGCTACTAAGTTGGCCAACCATTGTTCTTCTTGATTAGAGGGGATTGGTTGCTCACTATCCCGCATCAGTTGACAGAGTTTTTGAGTTAAGAAAGGTTGCCCTCCCGTCCAGCTTAAGACTTGTTTGAGCATTGTCTGAAGATTACTGACTTTTTCTGTTAACCCATATAATAAAGGTTGAGCTTCGTGTTCTTTAAAACTTGCTAATTCAATAGCGTTACCAATATTAAAAGGTGTTTTCTGGGGGTCAGTAATTAAAGCTGAAGGTGTGGTAGCACCAAAAAAGGCAAAAGTTAGCTCTTGAAATTGAGGTTGAATCGCTCTCTGGTTATAAAAAGAACGAATTAAAGCAAAAAAGTCAGAGACATCAAATTTTAACCCTAAAATGCTATCAATTTCATCAATAAATATAACAGTCGATTTTCCAGATTGCCGCTGATCAAAATCGTCATTAACTAGAAGAAAATTTTCTATAAATTGTCCTAATCGTTGTACAGGAGGCAGGTCTAATTGTTCACTCCACCAAGCTTTAAAAGTTTTCAATTCTTTGATTAATCCAAAACTGCGGAGCAGATCAACGGCTAATCCTTTATACCATTGTTCGGGGGTAATATTGTCTGTTCCTAGCCGAGTTAAGTCAATTACTGCACATCTAATTCCCTCCTTTTGTAATTGGCTCATCATCCGCACCATTAAGCTAGATTTTCCCATTTGACGTGCATTTAAAACATAGCAAAATAGACCTTGTTTGAGAGCTTTATAAAGATTGCGATCAGCTTGTCGAACCACATAATTCGGTGCATCCATCGGTAAACTGCCCCCCACTTGATAGACAAATTTGGGAGGTTGTTCAGCACTTTTAAGTAGGTCATTTTCAAAGATAAGTTCTGCTTGGGTTGCTTTCAGTACCTCTAAAGTGTTTGTGAGTTCTTTTGTCCGTTCTTCTACTCTTTGTTCTAAGGTTTGATAGAGTCTGGAGTTATCAATAGAGATAGCAGCTTGAGCTGCTAGAATATTTAATAGTTCAACCCTTTCTGAGGTAAATGCGCCTGTTGTTAAATTATTTTCTAAATAAACAATTCCTTTTAATTGACCTTGATTGAGTAAAGGAGTACAAAGAATGGATTTAGTTTTTTTAGCAATAATGTAAGAATCGTTGGTAAATTGACCTGATGAAGTGGCATCATTTAAAACGATAGTTTCTTTTGTCCGAGCCACATAGTAAATAATACTGGTGGGTAAGATAGGAATTGAATGATCATGGTCGATAGATTCTATGGGAATCGGCTGTAAGATATTAAGCGTTTCTTGATCAATTGTTCCTTGAGCTTCAATGACCCAATTTCCTTCCTGTTCTAAAATCAGACAACTTTTCTGCGCTCCTGCATTTTCAATGACAATTTTCATTAAATTTGTTAGGAGATTTTCTAGTTTAATTTCTCCAGAAATCGCTTGCCAGGCTTTAAGAATAGTGGTTAAATCAAGAACTGCTCCATCATTACCAGTGGTTGAAATGGTGGTACTCAGTCCTTTAGATTTGTTTTGATTGCTAATGCCTAATAAATATTGAGGGTATTCTTCTTCTAATTGTTTAACTTTGGCCTTTGCACCCCAACGAATGTAACAATGATAAGCATTTCTGAGATATAGTTTACCGATTTCTTCTCTACCTAAAGTAAAATAAAATTCAGAGGCACGTTCATAAGCTAAAGCCTCTTCATGGATGAATTCATATTTCTTTGCTCCTGCTATAGCACTATCATAATATTTCATTGCTGTCAAAGGTTTTCTCAAAACACGAGCTATTTCTGCCTGTATTAGATTGTATTTATGCTGAAAATTCATCGGGGCATGATCCTGCCAACATTTCATCAGTTTCTGATTTTCTTGGACTTGTTTAAGATATTGTTTTTTATTTTTTTGGTCGAGGGATGGATATTGAGCTAGTAATGCCAAAGAATAATAAAAATTATGTTCTGTAAAAATAATTTCTGATTTCACAAAACCTGAATATTCAAGGGCGATCCTAGTGTTTTCTATTGCTTGAGGATAATCTTTAAACAAGTAACAAAGCCAAGCTTTATAAAAATAAATATTAAAGACAGAAATTCGATTGTTAACTTGGAGTAACTGCCTTAAAGACTTTTCCTCGTCGAGCATAGTACCCGTCAAGTTTTTGACGACTGATTCATTTACTAAAATTTCAACAAATTGGGCGCATATTTTGATTAAATTTAAGGGATGTTCTTGCTGATATTGAGCAATAAAATCAATATATTGTTTTTGCTGATTGTGAACGAATTCTAAGTTATTCCCTACAAATAATAAATGATCGCAGTAGAAATTGGCCCCATGGCAAGCAAATTCAAGATCGCCAACTTCCAGAGCCTTTTGTATAGATTTCTTAAGGGGTTCAAGCGTTTGTTTAATATGATGTTTTTTATAGGTTATATTAATGGAAATTGAGACATAAGCTTTCGACCAAAAATCCTTGGCATTTAATTTCTCTAAAACCCGTAAAGATAATTGTCCAAGTTGATAAGCTAAATCAATATCTAACATGAGCCAAGAGACAATAATTCCATAAACAGCATAAGCATAAACGACTGGGGGTGAATTGCCATACTGCTGGGATAGGGTAATCTCAGTATAGAGAATTGGTAATGCTATAGAACTTTCGGCAAAACAAGCAGGAGCATAAATAAGACTAAAAATCTTCATTGCCATCAACTTATTAGGTTCTTTCATCACTCCTAATCTGGCTAATTTTTCAATGTTTAACGCTTGTGGTGGTGATTCCACTAAAGATATGCCTAAAATTTCTAAACCTTTTTGTCCGTTATTTAGAGCTAAATCTATTGCGCCTCTAGCCAAGTTTATTTTAATCTTTATTTCGTAAAATTTAACTTGTTCTAAAGGACTTCGGACGTGCAGTAAAGCAAAATCACAGAGATTATCAGCCGTTTCTAGATTAGTATTCAGATAGTGAGCTTCTACTAATTCAAGATAAATATTAAAGGTAAGCTCATATTGCTTTTGCCAACTATCTAATAATAAAAGCTGACAAGCAAAATGTAAATAATTGACTGAAGCTTGGTAAGCATTAGCCGATTTAGCTTTCTTTCCCGCCCTTAAATTTAATTGACACAACTGTTTTTTATCTGAGGTATCCTTTAATAAATCAATCCCAAAATTGAGTTGATTAACTATGTCAAATAATTTGTTTTCTTGAGCTTGAGTAGTTGTCTTTTTGAGAAGAAATTGACCAATTTGCAAGTGATTTGCTTTTCGTTCTGATTCGGGAATAAGTGAATAGGCTGCTTGCTGTACTCTATCGTGTAAAAATTTGTATTTAATCTCTACATTTTCTAAATTTAACTGTTGGTATTCTATCTGATCAAACAATAAAGGAAGTTTATAGTCTTCTGACTGAGGTAAAATAAATCCTTGTTGAAGAGCTATCGCTAATTCTTTCGCTGTAGCGGAGATAGATTTTTGTTGAACAAATGCCAATAAATCTAAACTAAAAGAGTTGCCAATACAAGCAGCTAATTTGATTAGTTGTTGCGTTTTTTCAGGAAGTTTACCAATATTTCTAGCAATTAATTCCACAACATTATAATCAGTAATACCGACAGATTGTATAGCCTCACTAGACCAAATCCAACGATCTATATTGACTTGATAGGTTATTAAATTTTCACTGTATAAAGTTTTAAGAAACTGAGAGATAAAGAAAGGATTGCCTTGGGTTTTATAAAAAATTAATTCGGCTAAATCTTTAAGCTCATCCCTATTAACCTTACCGTTAAAAGTTTCCTCAATTAATTGTCGAACATTGTCATAAGATAAGGGTTGAATTTCAAGATGATTGATCACTAAATGGGTAGTTTTTAGTTTCTCTAGCATCAAGGTTAAGGGATGAGTTGAACTAACCTCGTTATCTCGATAAGCACCAATAAAAAACAAATATTTGCCTCTTTTATCGGTCACTATAAGTTGCAATAATTTTAGGGATGCCGAATCTATCCATTGTAAATCATCAAGAAAAATTACCAAAGGATGATTAGGAGTACAAAAAACCTTGATGAACTCTTTAAAAACTTGATTAAAACGATTTTCAGCTTCTAGAGAGTTTAATTGAGGAACTTCTGGCTGTTTACCAATGATTAATTCAACTTCAGGAATGACATCGATAATAATTTGAGCATTTGGCGTAATAACCCTGATAATATCGTCTTTCCACGATTCAATTTCCTCCTGATTTTCAGTTAATAACTGGCGAATTAATTCTTGAAATGCTTGAATCAGAGCTAGATAAGGAATATTGCGTTTTAACTGCTCAAATTTTCCCCTAATAAAATATCCTCTCGCTTCAACAATTGCTTTTTGAACTTCATTAACAATGGATGTCTTACCAATTCCTGAATAACCAGAGACTAACATTATTTCGATTGCAGATTCAACTTTTTCTACTGCTGCTACTTTTGGGTTTGCTACTCGTTTGAATGCTTCTAGTAATCTCACTATTTCTTGACTTCTTCCATAGAGTTTTTGAGGAATCAGCAATTGATTGGGATAATCCCGTTCTCCCAAAGCAAAAATCTTAAGCTGGCTCTGCTTTTCTAGTTGACATAAACAAGTTTCCAAATCAAATTTGAGTCCAGCAGCACTTTGATAACGCTCTTCTGCATTTTTTGCCATTAGTTTTCTAACAATGTTAGAAATCATCGGCGGAACTGAGAATTGTTCTAAAGGAGGAGGTTGTTTCGCAATATGACAATGAACTAACTCCATCAAATCCTGAGATCTAAAGGGCAACATTCCTGTGAGCATTTCATAAAAGGTCACTCCCAAAGAATAAAAATCACTGCGATAGTCAATCCGGCGATTCATTCGTCCCGTTTGTTCTGGGGACATATAAGCCAGTGTTCCTTGTAAAAAGCGAGGATTGGTAATAGTTTGCCGCTCAAATGTTAGGTTAGAAGCAATGCTAAAATCAGTCAATTTAACCTGTTTTGTTTCTTGGTTGATGAGGATATTACTGGGTTTAATGTCTTTATGAATAATGGGAACTTGGTGAATCTTAATTAAGATGTCTGCTAAGGAGATAGCAATGGTTAAAAACTGAGAAATAGAAAGGTGTTGGGTTGTTAAAAATTCAGCTAAAGATTGACCACCAAAATCTTCGAGAATTAGGGCAAAAACATGACGATAGTTAACCAAACCATAGGATTTAACTACCCCATCATAGTTTAAATTTTGAATAATTTCATGCTCCTGTCTCCAACAGACGATCTCTTCTATGGAGGGATATTCAGCTTTGAGAACTTTGATGATTACGGGCTGTTCTTTCTGACAAGATTTACCCCGATAAACGACGCTTTTAACCCCTTCGTGAATCTTGTGATTAATCTCATAGTTAGGAAGAGCGAACATCGAATCTTTATCTCCTACACTAAATGTCCATTATCTGATGGAAAGAAGGGATATATTTCATCTTCAAAAAGTTTTTGAATATCGGGGGAACTGTCGTTTACCAACTGCTGAAAATCCGATTTGACAGGGATATTGTAACTCACTTGACGGCGACCAATTGTAGGAAGCCAAGCCGTGTGCAAACTATAACCAAAATTTAGATCCTGATGTCTTAGCTTAGTCAAAGGACCTTTGGCCAGATCCCCCCCATCAAAAATCCAAAATTCGCTACTACGAGGGGTAAAAACACTACAAATGATGTAACCCTCTGTAGAATTTTCTTCGCTTGCACGGCGAGGAATGAACTGAGGAGAACCACCAATATATCCCCTAGGAAACTGATAAGAATCGGCAATCTTCAGGAAATCATCTGGGGTATGTAATCGAAACAGGGAAGATGGAACGCCTTGTTTCGCTAAATTCAGTAAATCCTCCAAAGGCGCTGCTCGGTAGGGGGCATCTTTATATAAATCATAGAGAAACTTTGTCATCGTTTCCTGCCAAAGTCCAAAGGAAATCCAATAAATATCATCAAGTCGTTTGGGTTGCCTTCCTGATGATAATCGATCTCGGTAAGCGTATAAACCCGTTCCCCAAGTATAGGGAGATGAGTAGATAACATTTGATTGAATGACTTCTCCTCGGTTTCCATCAATTACATAGCGTCCCAAACGGCTAATATCCATCTCACTGGGTTCCATAGAATAAACCCGCTTGGCGATTGGATGATAGGGTGGGTAAGCCGATAAGTCATATTTACGAATCCACTCAGCCACATCCCAAGAAGCAATGTGAGCAACATGAAGCGTAATCTTTCCATCAGGATTTTCGTAATCAACTAAAAAGTGAGCAGCTGGTAAAGGAATGATGAGTTTTTTAGCGATGACAGTCACTTCCTTGTCAGAATCAATCGGGTACTGTCCTGAGATGAGCTCCCTACGACGTACAATATAAATATATGAATCCGGTCGATTCGGGCTTTCGAGTAAGTTTCTGATTAATTCTTCGAGTTGTTTATTCTCTGGTATTGGATTGTTTATTAACTGCTCTAAACCGACAATAAAAGCTGTGTCCATTAAAATCACATAATCTTTGCTGACTCCAATTTGATGGATGGTTTGTTCAATTTTTACTGGTGAACCATCGGGAAGTCTTAACTTCCAACGCTCTAAGTTTCCTGTCCCATCCCAGCGAAGCAGATAGACAAAATTCTCAATATCTTCCCCAAGCAAATATTTAATTACATTTATGGCCTGTTGCAAAATACCTTGAGCCCACATAATATTCAACTGAAAAATATTTCGCAACATATTAGCATTAGAAAAACCAATGATTGCCCTCATTAATTGGTAAATGTCTTTGGGGAGTTCATCTAATTCAATGGCAAAAGGGAGCCTCTTTAGCAGATTCATAATAGCTCTGCCATAATTTACAGTAAACATTTCACCCGTATTACTATCAAAAGCAGGATGGGCGGTACTCAAAATCGTCTTGAAAGGAAATTGTGGTTTGTTCATTTCGGCCCGCCACTCTTGATTCCAGCCAACAGGTGTAACAACTTCAAGGGTTTCTGTATCTAATTCGTAGGGACGGCCTCCATCATAGGTCACTAATAAACGATCTAGGACATCTTCCTTTCCTGATGGCATAACTAGAAAAGCTGTATTTAGCTCATTACGAAAGCCAAGTGCGCAAGAAAAGCGGACAATTCCATGATTGCGAAATCTATACTTTTGGTATTGGCTTTTCAAGAAGGTTGCCTTGTCTGCATAATAATCAGGGGGCTTAGCTAATCGTGTTGTTATCTTTGCTTCACCGGGGCAATCAAAATCGAGTCGGTAAATCATACCGTCGCCATTCAACAATGAGTCGCCATCGGGAAAAGGGGTACCCCCAGAATCAACCGTTCCTACTGGTGCGACCATAAAAAAATGACCCTGCAAGTCTTCTGGTAATTGCCCTTCAATCTCTAAGTTAAGCTCCGTGTGTTCACATCTATTCGCAGTCATGATTGATTCTGGGATCAAGGGACAACCAGAAGGTAAGTTAGAACTATAATTATTGGGGTTTTCAGTCATAATATCTTAATAATCTGAGATTGATAGGGAAAATACTTGGATTAAGTTCAACCTAATCTTATTCTTTATATCATACTATAAATTTTTGTATTCTTCGTCAAGCTTTCATAACCAATAGGGAAACCAACCGCAGCCCGACTCTAAAAATCCGATTCTTAGCTGAGGATGACGTTCTAAAACCCCCCCTTCAATTAAGGCTAACAGTGCCATCATTTGTTCCATCGGGTGAGAACAAGCATGAAGCGCAAACCGACTATTAAATCGCTCTGCACCAGTGGTGGGTAAGCGGCTATGAGTGCCTTCATGAATTCCTATAGCCATGTCCAAATCCTCGCAGGCCGTCCAAAAGGGTTCATAGGCTCGATCGCTCAAAATTCTACCTTTAACGGGATTAGGGCGCAAAAAAACCGCCTTCCAGCCCAAGTTTGCCATGCGGTGTAGCTCTTTTACCATGTCTTCGGGATCATGTTGATTGACTGCAGCGACTCCTTTGAGTCTGGCCGGGTCATAGCTACAATATTCTTCTAATAACCATCTATTATAGGCACGGACAAAAGCCCCCATCACTTCGGCGGGTAGGCTATCAATGGCAAATAACCACAGTCCATAGGTAGGATAAATAAAAGCCCTATCTACCCCCATTTGTGTCATTGCTTGAACATGGGATTCCGGATTATAGCGATTGAGATAAGCATGGGGATGAGCTTGCCTCATCTGCTTATTCCCTTCTGCTTGTACTTGTGGGGAGATTTTTTGACTAATCGGTTCTCCTTTGATTTTCATGTCAGCAGAAGGAGCAAATTCCCTAAATTTAGGTTCTAGGTATTGTCCCCACATTGCGGGGGGTTCAATGACATGGGAATCAGCATCAATAATTTTGTACCCGTTGAGCATAGAGGGTTTTCGGCAATTTTCTACCTAAATTATATTTGATTGGGAAAAAGCGATCGCTTTTTTTAGGCTTTTTTTTCATCCCCTAAAACTCCATGGATTGATTGGGTTAAACTTGATACAACACTTTATTAAACTTAACGAATGGAAGCGATTGAATTTAAAATGATTCTTCATCATGGCACAGTTGTCATTCCCCCTGAATACCCCTCTAAGTGGGAAGGTAAGGCGATCCGTGTGATACTCTGAAGGGGTTTTGAGCTTGACTCAACCTTCTAAGATACATATAATGTATGTATGACATTTGAATATGATCCCAGAAAAGCAAAAACCAACTGGCAAAAGCACGGTGTTTCCTTTGCAGAAGCTGAAATGGTGTTTTTTGATCCCCTCGCTATTCATGATCTTGATCCCGATTGTATAACAGAAGAACGTTTTATTGCAGTGGGGATGGGAAACATGGGATCACTATTAGTGGTTATTTATACTTTGCGGGGTGAAGTCATTCCCTTGATTTCCGCTCGTCGTGCTACAAAACAAGAGAGAAAAACTTATGAGAAAGGAATATGATTTTTCTAAAGGAAAACGAGGGGCGCTCATTTCCTCTCAGGGAAAAACACGCATTACCATTTATCTAGATGATGAGATTCTAGCTTATTTTCGAGAACAGGCTGAAACCGCAGGAATGGGTTATCAAACCCTAATTAATGAGGCTTTAAAACAATATATCCAATCTCCTTCTGAGCGATCGCTCACTCAGTCCGATTTACGTCGTATTCTTCGGGAAGAATTATCAGCCCTCCAATAATGTTGCTTATGATAGTTACAAGTTAGCCGATCGCTGTCTGTTTTCAAGAATTGCGATCGCTTTTTAATTTTTTCTTGTCAAAGTTTAGTTAAACGGTAAGAGGGGTAATTTTGTAAAGATGTGCTAAATTGGAAGCTTTTTGTAGATCACCTTGACGAAGGGCTTCTCGGACATCATCTAATTTTTGAGCGTCTTCTAATGATAAATAGGGCGACCATCCTTCGGGAGTCTCAATCAGTTCTACTTCCACTTCAGCCATGTACTCTCCAATGTGGATGAGTTTAATGTGAGGCTTTTTTGTCATGGTTTTCTCCTTGTAAAATCACTTGACCAACGTGCTGGATCAGGTCTATAGGCAGTGACTAGAACAGCAGGCGATTCGGTATTCTTGGCTATACCCCAAACCACATGAACGGGTTTACCCTGACTATCTTTCTGTAAGACTAGCACACAACGCCCTTTAGGATATTCCGGGTAATCTTCGAGAATGACAGCTTCTCTAATACCTGTTATCACATCCCTTACCAGAATACCGTCATTTGCTAGTTCATCGTAGCCATGGGCTGATATTTTGACTTGCCCACGGGAAAGTAAAGCCAGAACTAATTGGAAGGTTATACTCATCATCTAATCATAGCATCTCTTTATTCAAGGAAGAAGGCGATCGCTGTCTGTTTTCAAGAATTGCGATCGCTTTTTTGCTGCCTTCTTTTCATCCCCTGAAACCGCTACAAATCAGAGGGTAAAAGGGTTTTGAGAATTTTAGCCGAATGATTAATTCATTTGTTCTACTTAAGTAATTAGGGAGTCATACCATAAAGTGACCCTTTGAATCTAATATAAATCTAATATAAATCTAATATGAAAGTTAATATTCTACTCAAAAAAACCTATTAGAAAAGTATTAACTTTAGAGATTGCCATTACTCAAAATAAAACTTATTCTGGTATCAAAGGTGATTAAACAAATCACTTTTGAGCCAAAAGACAAGGCATTTTGCTTAAGGCACTATGGCTAACTCGAAAAATTCAGAAGGAGAATCAACAATGGCTGCTGATCAATATACTATCTATATCGTCAACGAATCCTCAAGTACACAAATTTTTTGGTGTTTTTTAGAGCGTCCACAAGAACTTGCCAGCGATCCTAAAGTTTTTGCTAACTCCAACACCAACCTGCAAATTGCTTCTCGGCAACCTGGGATAAATTCATTTACTATACCCGTGCAGTATATAGTAGCAGCAGGAGCAAGTAATAATGCTGTTGCTCCGAACATTCTGGTCCAATCCAGTGTCACGAATAATGCTAATTTAGGAGATCAGTGGGAAACTTTCTACGCTAGTGTGCCTCCTAATGCGGGACCAACAATGACGAGATATGGCACGTCAGGTCCCTCACAGTCAATTCAGATGGCGTCCAGTCCATTTGAAAAAGAAAAGAACGAAGCCCTCGCATGGTATTCTAACATGACCTTTGGGATTCGAACATCACAAGGTTTTATGGGTATGACTTGGTCTCCTGATCCTAACCAACAAAGAACCTTAACCCCAAAATTATCATTCTATGTGACCATTGGAAACTACGACTCAAATTCTTTGGCCGACTTTACTACTGTATCTAGAAGTGCTGCGGAAATCTCAGTTCCATCTTCGTTTGATATACTCAATCAGACCACTGTAACATATACCTCCTCTGGAACATGGATTGTAACTCCAGGAAAACCCAAATCCTCAACCGCAATGTTAGCTGCCAGTAATTCCATCGATAGCTTGATTCAGATTGAGCATTACCTATCAAAGGCTCATGCTGATTTGATTGATTCAGTCAAACTCAGCCTTAGCAATCCCGTTTTGTCATCTAGCTCATCGCAAGAGGACTGTGAGGCGAAAATTTAAACATTACCCTCAATAGCTAAAATTTAGTGCGATCGTCTTTTTTCTCACTGCGATCGCCCCTTCTTCTAGATTAGGTTGAAACAACAAAACCCAACACTAATAAAGGTGTGTTACTGCGGTGACACACCTTTTACTATCAGCGGCGATCGCTTATAGATCTCTCTATTGGTCAAACTTTGGCAAGACGCGATCGCAGAGGAAAAATTGTTATTCCGCCATCAGGATATGCTATAAATGGGGGATATTTCAGTTGGCAAAGTGGCAATGATTTGGAACTAGCATTTGAAGGGGATAAACAGAAAGCAAAAATAAATCAAAGAAAACGTAACATTTCTTTTGAAGAAGCATCCACCGTATTTGATGATCCCTTAGCTGTAAATTTCGATGATCCTGACCATTCTACAGGAGAGAATCGCTATCTTATAATAGGTTGATCAGATCAAGGTAAATTTCTATTTGTTTCTTATACGGATCGTGATCATAAAATTCGTTTAATTAGTGCAAGATTAGTTACACCCAAAGAAAGGAGATATTATGAACGAGAAAATCCAAGATGAATTAGAAGATGACTTGCGAGAAGAATATGATTTAAGTCAACTTAAAAATCCTGTTCGCGGAAAATATTACCAACAGTATCGGGAAGGTCATAGCGTTACTATTCATCATGAAGATGGAACAAAAACGGTTGAACATTTTCCAGCGCAAAATGATGTAATTATTCTTGATCCTGATGTTAAAAAATATTTTCCTAATTCGGAATCCGTTAATGCTACTTTAAGAAGTTTAATTAAATTAATTCCTCAATAATAGTGCGATGCCTACGGCACTGCATAGCAGCACGCCCCTTCTTCTCGATTGGATTAAAACAACGAAACCCAAGACTATTTAAGGTGTGTTACTGCGGTGATGCAGCTTTTACCTATCAGTTATAATGGAAAGGTTTGAAGCCTAGACTTTCATCAAATGATGCTCATCTCTCTGAAAAATCCTGGTATCGTATCGTACATAGTGTAATGTCGTTGTCACTACATTATGTTAAAATAATTAAGTTTGGAATTACACACCCATCTTATGAGTAGTAAAACAAAAAGTAAGACTCCGCGTAATACCCTAAATTTGCGAATTAAGCCAGAAGAACGCAATTTGATCGATATGGCAGCCAAAGTGCAAGGTAAGAATAGAACTGATTTTATTTTGGAAGCCGCGCGGAATGCTGCGGAGGAAACTTTGCTCGAACGTACTATTTTTTGGGCTAGTCCAGAGGCTTATGCAGAATTTATCGCACTTCTAGATGCACCACCTCAACCTAATGAACGTTTACGCAAAACCATGCAGACGCTCGCACCTTGGGAGAAGGAATGAATTTGACACCACCTGAACCTCTGGCTAGTTATCACTCAATCACTGATTTTTCCTGCGGAATTACTTCTCTTGATGATTGGTTGAAGCGTCGAGCTTATGCTAATCAAGCCAGTGGTGCAACTAGAACTTTTGTTACCTGCGTTGACAATAGGGTAGTTGGGTATTACGCCCTTGCTTCCGGGGCGATTAGTATACAATCAGCTAATGGTAAATTTCGGCGGAATATGCCTAACCCAATTCCAGTGGTAATTTTGGCACGATTGGCAGTAGATACTTCTTACCAAGGTCAAGGTTTAGGATGCGGTTTATTTCGTGATGGTGCGCTACGGGTTGTTAAAGCGGCTGATACCATTGGTATTCGGGGAATTATTGTTCATGCTATTTCAGAAGAAGCTAAGAATTTTTATTTGGCTTTAGGTTTTGATGTGTCTCCTCTTGAACCGATGACGTTGATGATTACTCTTAATGATTTACGCGCTTGTATTGCTTAGTGCGCTACAGGGGCAACACGGGGTCAACCACAGGGGGTTTGCCCCTACAGGTACGTTTAAGTCCAGAATAACTTTGCTTATGGCCTCATGAACAAGATGTTTGCCCTGATACACTTTACTTAGATTCAGTGCGATCACCAGTTATCTTTAATTAAGTTTCTCCCTTACTTAAATTATTACAAAACAATTGAATGTCATTGATTATGGTTCGATAAGAATTAACAATTTGATGGGCGATGATTAAAACCTTTTCCTCTGCGTTTCGATACATGACATCCGATTGATTAGATAATTCTCTTAAAAATATCTCTAACTGTTGTAGGGCTTGAAGAATTTTATTGAGTTCTTGATTAATTCTATCTTGAATGGATAAATTAGTCATAATTCAACCCCCTGAGCAATTGCCTCTAAAATATAAGGATGAGCCTTTTGAACTTCTACTAAATCCACCTCAAAATCCTGTCCATTATCTAACTCTGCTATCGCCTTAAAATAATCTTTCTCTGGTAAATCCCAAACCGCTAAATCAGGATCAGAATGGGGAGTTATTTCTTCATAATTTAACAATGAACCAAATAAAACAACTTTTGTGACTCCATACTTCTCTTTAAGGAGACTAGCACATTTTTGAGCAATTTTTAACCCTGCTTGTTGCCGTTGTTTCATCTCTAATAGAAATTGTTCACGGTTTGCTCTCGCTGCTAAAACTTCAGCAATAATCTCTTGTTTTCGTTCTTCAGTTAACTGTGTCATTATGATTACCCCTAAATCATTGAATATCAATAGTTTCTATGATAGCAATTTTTGTCATAAGCGATCGCCCATTTTGTCAGTTGGGTTGAGCAATAATAACTTTTGTCTGTCAAATATTAGTGACGCTTGAGCGAAACCCAACCACACCAATGTCGTCAATAATGTTGGGTTTCTAACTGGGATTGGTGCGTTAGCGTTAGCGTAACTCACCCTACTGGACTACTGTGACAAGTTCCCCCGTGGTCTGCTTTTATCTCATCGGTAAAGATTGCAATCCAAAACAAAGACCTTGACAGACTCTTGTTAGGAAATTTAAGTCTAAAGTAGCGATTGTATCCCGAGAACTATGATAATAGGGATTACGCATATTAGCCGTATCTGTCACCATAATTGCCGAATAACCGCGACTCCAAAAAGGAGAATGATCGCTGCGTCGAGTATCGGGGACGATATAACCTCCAAAAATTACCGGCAACCATTCGCAGGGAGTCTGATTTTCTCTCATGACTCGACTGAGAAAATTTAAATCCTTGCGGGTTTTGAGATTGCCAATCAAAGCGATAAAATCCCCAGTGTTGGGGTAAAAATATTCTAGAAAAGCTGGATATTTTTGAGAATGGGGATTTTTATCACAGTAACCGAGCATTTCTAAGGATAACATTAACCTTAAATCCTGCTTAGTTTGTTTTAATTTTTCCGCGTAGGCAATACTCCCCAGTAATCCGTATTCTTCTAGATCAAAGGCAATTAAACGAATTGGATAATTAGCCTGATTCTCCCCAAAAAACCTGGCTAATTCTAATAATACCGCTAATCCCGTGGCGTTATCGTCAGCCCCCGGCGACCCTGGCACCGTGTCATAATGAGCGCCAATTAAAATCGGAGGTTTTTGACTGTTGTTAGGCAAATCCAAGATTAAATTTTCGTAAACTTTTCCCTGAAATGAGAAAAAATGTGATTCAATCTTTCCCCAATTGCCTAACTCTTGTCGCAGGTATTCTCGCACATAAAAATGTCCTTGACTAGAGAAAAAAGGGTTTCTTTCTCGGACAATTTGTTCTAGGTGTTGGCTTAAGCGATCGCTAAGAAGATCAAACATTGATAGCAGCAGATAATTTAATCAAAAGAGCCAATGGATAGAGGAACTGAGGGAAAAATCGGGGAAAATAATAATTGTTAATTATAAAATATTCTGTGGGGCTAAAATCATGACAAATCTCCAGTGGACTAGCTATGATTGTATCGTTGTCGGGGCGGGATTAGCAGGATTAATCGCCGCGCGGAATCTCCAGAGGCAAGGTCATCAAGTTCTGGTGATCGAAGCGCGAAATCGTTACGGTGGTAGAATGTCTGGTCAATATCTCCCCTCCGGACAGTGGATCGATCGAGGTGGTCAGTGGGTGGGCCCAACCCAAGAGCGTTTTTTAGCCCTCCTCGACGAGTATAAAATACGTCGTTTTCCCTCTCCCAATCAGGGAAAAACCGTCCTAGTGTTCAACAACAAACGCTATGAATTCAATGGTTTTTTTCAAGGTTTCCACGAGGGAGAAGTACCCGATATCGGCCCGGCAGAATGGCAAGATGCGATGTCAGCATGGGCGCGTTTTCAAGAACTAGCCAAAACCCTACCTTCAGGTTATCCCCAAAGCAACGATCACACCAAAAAACTAGACAGTAAAACTTTTGCCCAGTGGATTGAAGAAAACACCAGCACAGATTTTGGTCAATGGTATTTTGCTTATATGGTGCGTGCAGTGGGTTTTCTCGGGCCGGCCGAACCCCAGCAAGTCTCACTGCTGCACGTTCTTTGGGGACAAAATTGCGCCCCTCAGGCCGAACATCCAGAAGCCGAACTGATTCATGGCGGAGCCGGACAAATTCCCGACAAGATCGCGGCGGAATTAGGAGAGCGAATTCGACTGGGGGAACCAGTTGTTCGCCTTAATTATGACTCGGCCGGTGTCACCATAGAAACCACCCAGAACACTTTTACCGCCAAATTTGCCATCATTGCCATGCCGCCCCATCTTGCCGGCCGCATTATTTATCATCCCCCGCTGCCACCCCAGCGAGAACAACTAACCCAACGAGTACCGATGGGATGCTGCGCTAAAATCCTGATTTCCTATGAGCAACCTTTCTGGCGAAAACAGGGACTAGCGGGAGTTGCTCAAGGGAATTGTCAATGGTTGGAACTCTGTGCCGATAGTTCCGATCCCGAAACCGGTGTCGGGGTAATCGCCACCTTTGTGGTTGGCGATCGCTATATTCGTTGGCGCTCAATGAGTGGCCCAGCGCGTCGTGCCGCCGTCCTCTCGGATTTAGCTATTTATTTCGGTCAAGAGGCTCTTTTCCCGATCAGTTACGATGAAGTGGATTGGCCCGGGGATCCCTGGACTGGTGGCGCATATTCCGCTTTTATGCCCCCCGGAGTCTGGACAAGTTTCGGCGAGGCTCTTTTTACTCCCGTTGGACCGGTTCACTGGGCCGGCACAGAAATGGCTGATCGCTGGCCGGGATTTTTTGAGGGAGCGATCCGCACCGGTGAGGCAGCGGCTGATCGAATCGCCTTCCTTTTGCGGGAAAAATGAGCATCTACAGGGCTACGCCACCTTTTAGGTCAAAAAAGTCATCATAGTCAAGTTTCGGGGCTAATAGGGCAAAAAATCCTAAATCATCACTATTTCGCCCTGGTAATGTTCGACGAAATACTGGACACGATGACGATATTCTTTAATTGTCCGATCGACCCATTCCCGCTGCTCACTGTTAGCATAGATATGCACTAAAGGTTCTCCAGCATCGGGTAAAATCAATACCCAGTCATCATTGAGGGGATTAATCACCTTCACCCCATCGATTAACTCTAGATTATCGGTAGCGTGAGTTTCCACCAGATAGCGCATCAAGGATCCCTTGACTTTCCAAGGACAACGCACCGCCGTATTCTTATTGTAAATGCGCGGTAACTCGGCCCGCACCTGAGCTAGAGAACGTTCCTGAATGGTTAACATCTCCAAAAGTTTCGCCACGCTGAACATGGCATCGAAACCGGGATGTAATTGCGGAAAAATAAAGCCAGTTTGCCCTGATCCTCCTAAAACCACATTAGGATTGGTTTGACATCCTTCCATTAAAGCGCTAGGACTGGCTTTTGTCCGCACCACCCGGCCATCGTGACGACGCGCGATCTGTTCCACGGCACTAGAAGCATGAACCGGCACTACCACTGTACCGCGAGGATGGGCGGTCAGAATTGTATTCACCATTAGAGCAGTTAATTGTTCCCCGCGAATCGATAAACCACTCTCATCGACGAGGACTAACTGTTCCCCATTGGCCGAAACCTGTACACCTAAGTTCGCTTTCAGGGCCTCCACCACATGGCCCAATTGATGGATTAGTAACTCTCTTTCCTGCATGGAAAGGGCATTCTGACGTAAACTGGCATTGAGAACCACGGCATCACAGCCAAATTTGGCCAGTAATTCCGGTAAAATTGCTCCCGAGACTCCGTAGGCGTAATCAATGACGATTTTGGAGCTACTGTTGCGAATGGCCTCCACATTTAGCTGAGTTTCAAAGGTTTTGCGGTAATTATCGAGAATATCAGCCGGATAGGACATACTGCCGATGTCCTGCATTCCCACCCGTCGCAGATCTTCTTTGAAATAGGCCCCTTCGATTTTCTTTTCCCTCGCTTTGGAAACATTAATCCCTTTTTCGTCTAAAAACTCGATTAAGAGAAAATCCGGGCGATCGGGATGAATACGAACGTGAATGCCACCGACTACGTTTAATTTAGCCACTAAAGTCCGCGAAATCGGTAAAGCATTCGCTTGTAGGTTTTGGATATTAACTCCCACGGACATTAAACCGGCAATCAGCGATCGACTGACCATGCGCGAGACACTACGTTGATCCCGGGAGACGATTACCGTTGACCCCGGTTTCAGAATGGAACCGTAGGATGCCCCCAGTTTAACGGCGAATTCGGGCGTGATATCGATGTTAGCGAGGCCCGATACTCCTCGTTGACCAAAGAGGTTTTTATGGGCAGTATTTCCCCAAATCAGGTTAATATTGAGGATGGCTCCCGATTCGATCTGTTTACTCGGCCAGACTCTCACCCCGGAATTGATCTGCGCTTCTTCCCCCACGATCGATAATTGTCCGATCACCGCACCTTCGTGTACCTGGGCCCGTCGATCAATTCTGGTTCCCCTAGCGATCGTACAAGCGGCTAAATTGACCTCATCCCCGATCACCACACCATTCCAGAGGATGGGACGTTTCAGATCGGAACCAGCACCGATGGTGACATTATCGCCGATAACCGAACCCCTCTCGATCAGAACATTTGCACCAATGCGGCAATGATTGCCGATCATGGCTGGGGCCTCAATGTGGGCGCTAGGATCGATATAGGTATTAGTGCCGACCCACACCCCGGGGGATGTTTCTCGATAGGGAAATTCCAGGTTAACTTTGCCAGATAAAGCGTCGTATTGCGCTTCTCGGTAGGCCTCCAGATGACCGACATCGCACCAATAACCATCGGCCACATAACCATACATAGGTTCGCCCCTTTGCAGCAGCAGCGGAAACAAATCTTTAGAAAAGTCGGACTCTTCTTTGTAGGGGAGATAATCGAGGACTTCTGGTTCGAGAATATAGGTTCCGGTGTTGACGGTATCGGAAAAAATCTCGCTGGTAGATGGTTTTTCGATAAAACGGCGAATTCTGCCTTCTTTGTCGGTAATAACTACCCCAAACTCGATCGGATTGGGAACCCGCGTCAGGACGAGGGTTGCTTTCGAGTTTTTGCTTTTATGGAATGCGATCGCTTTTTGCAGGTCAAAATCGGTGATACTATCGCCACTAATCACTAGAAAGGTATCATCTAACCATTCGGCAATATTTTTTACACATCCTGCGGTGCCTAGGGGTTGATCCTCCTCGACAGCGTAGGTGATTTTTACCCCAAAGTCGCTGCCGTCTTGAAAGTAGTCGCGCATGACATCGGGGAGATAGTGCAGGGTGGTGATAATTTCCGTAATGTCATGCTTTCGCAGTAAATTAATAATATGTTCGGCGATCGGACGGTTGAGAATCGGAACCATCGGTTTGGGAAGATCACAAGTAAGCGGACGTAATCTTGTCCCTGAACCACCTGCCATTAGTACCGCTCGCATAACTTCCTCCCAAGGCTATCTTTTCGCCGTTTTTAAATAGTTTTTGCAAATTATGGCTTTAGTTTTCCTATCTCGATCGAGCTAGTTCCTAACCGGCATTCTAACACCGTCTCCCGGATTCAGGACAATATTTTCTTTTCCCAAGCCGGCAAAACCCAAGCTTACAATGGGAGATGTGAATTGTCTAAATCTAAGGATGAGATGGCATGGAACTGGTTATTTTTATCTTAATAATTTTTTATGGTGTCGGTGGTTGGAAATTCTGGAACGGGTACAGAAGCACTAATTTTAGTTCCAGTTTACCCAATCGTTTAGCTTTAACACTGTTCTGGCCGCTTCTGTTGGCTGTTAATCCCGCCTACCGCAAGAATTTTAAAAAAGCCCTCAAGGGCAAATAAAATTAACATATTGCCAAGGTTGCGGCCATAAAACAGAAAGTAGCTGGGTATCGATGGCAATCAACAGTTTAGCCATGAATGGCTTATCATGGTTAGGGAAAAAAGGGGTCGTAGCTCAGTTGGATAGAGCGAGTGCCTCCTAAGCACTAGGCCGCCGGTTCGACCCCGGCCGATCCCGCCTTTTTCAGTGATCAGTAAACAGTGAAAAGAGACCGGGAAACTGCTATTTATAGCGCTTTTCACGTTATTGAGGTATCGACAAGTTTTGCCAACAAAGGACTTAAGCTCCTTAAACAGTGAAAAGAGACCGGGAAACTGCTATTTATAGCGCTTTTCACGTTATTGAGGTATCGACAAGTTTTGCCAACAAAGGACTTAAGCTCCTTGCCCATGCCTCATTCTGATGAAAACTGCTATAGCGTTCATTATCAAAATATCTACGGGCTTAATTAAGCCCGTAGGCACGGCTGCGGGCAACTTCTAGAGGTTAGGCTTGATCGCTTCTGTTCTCGTTAATCTGTCGGATGATTTCAATCATTTGAGCGTGTCGATCATCCATTCTCTCTAGATGCCGGTAAAAATCGGCTTGAGTCTCATAAAAATCTGATTGTGCGCTTGCTATTCGAGCTAGGTAATCGTAAAGCCCTTTTTTCTCCTGTTTCCGTTCTTCGCGGTCACTAGCGACGGCATCAGCTAGGGATTGAATAGCGCGAGCGTTCGATTCAACTATTTTCTCGATCCGCTCTAATCTGTCTTCTGACATTTTGGTAAACTCCTAATAGACTAATTTCTTGTCCCCCACCGATGCCCCTCGGATGGCGGAATAATATTAAATCCGTTGAGTATAGGCTATATATCAGGACAGCCGAACGGCAAAAGGCAAAAGGGGGAATAAATAACCAGTTTTTAATAACCGGATTTAGTATCACTCAAAACTTAAAACTGATCACTGATAACTGCTATTTATCTTCTCATTCTGCCCTTAACTTGATACCAAAGCCTTCTTAAACGTAGATCGATAGAAAAACCCCGACGGGTGGGAATAACAATCGTGCCACCGATGCGATCGTGGAAAGCGCGGTTCAATTGCTCATCACCGATCGCCATACCACAATCGGCGAAAAGGGGCGAAGATAATAAAATCAAGCTTAAAGGATTGCCAAAAAAAGTATTTAACCCTACCATCATTAAAGCTGCCCCGCCACCAGCGATCGCCTCTCGTTTGCTTAACTCCAAAATTCCGGGTAAACGCTGAAGTTGTAGATCGATGATCTTCATATCCAGGGCCCAACGTCCTAAACTCTGACCCTGATTCTGCGCGACTAATAACACCCGCAAACACCACCAAATCAGGAGAAAAAGGAAAAATTGTAGTACAGGCGAACTGTTAGCAAAGGAGCTTAAAAACCAGATCGAGGCAAAGTCGATCAGGAAAGCATAGGCCCGACGATCTAAGGGAATTTTCGGAAATTTTTGCGGTAGATTATCTTCAGGCGGGATGGGGTAAACCATAAACTAAATTCTCGGAAAAATCCTGCTGTTTATCTTCTACTCTAATCGGGAAATTGGCAATTCTAGAGTGAGTGGAACGAACCACAGAGACACAAAGGACACAAAGATTGATCGCTATTATATAAGTTAAACTTATCACACAAAGAATAAGAGAGCCAGAGATCTAGGCTACCATTGAGCAAAGGTAGCCCAGAATACAGGGATAATCATGGAGCAAGATTCATTACTAACGGAGGTTATTCTAACCCATCCACGGCAAAGTTTGGGAGAGATCCAATTGGATTGGATGCCACAACCGGGTAATTATTTGGCCTTAAAAGGACAAACCTATGCGGTTTTGGAACGTCACCACCAGTATCAATACAAGATTGGTGGCTATTGTTTACGCAAAATTTCCCTTTATGTACAAACTGCTCCCACCCCTAACGAAAAAAGTTTGATTGAAGGACGTTGGGTGATGGGGGATGCTAGTTGTCGTTTTAACGCCAGATCCGAACTGTTACGCTGTGCGATTAACCCCTCCGGTCCCTGTCAAGATTGTCGTTTTTACGAAACTATTAACCCTTAAAAGAGCCTTTTTCGGCAACAATCTGGCTATTTTTCCCCTAGCTAACCACTATATTGACAAATCGCCTATGAATCATCCTTATTCTTGGATCGAGGATAGCTTAAAAACCCTCCATCGGGCCAATTGGTATCGAAGGGTCAAAACCATTCAAGGCCAGGGCGGAGCCGTTATAGAATTAGAGGGTCGATCGCTGATTAATTTTGCCAGTAATGATTATCTGGGATTAGCAGCCGATGAAAGAATGATCGCGGCAGCCATAGCAGCAACACAACGCTATGGAACCGGAAGCACCGGCTCGCGTCTATTGAGTGGACACCGAGATCTTCATCGAGACTTAGAATTAGCGATCGCATCCTTTAAAAATAGCGAAGACGCGATCGTTTTTAGTTCGGGATATTTAGCCAATTTGGGGACAATTACCTGTTTAGTGGGGCAGAAAGACCTGATTTTAGGCGATCAATACAATCACTCTAGCCTCAAAAATGGAGCCAAGTTAAGCGGTGCCACGGTGAAAGAATACCGGCACAATAGTCTCGAAGACTTAGAAAATCAGTTATTAGCCCACCGTCATCACTATCGTCATTGTTTACTGCTCACCGATACAGTGTTTAGTATGGATGGGGATATCTGTCCCCTAGCGGGAATTCTCGCTCTAGCCGAGATTTATAATTGCATGGTTTTGGTGGATGAGGCCCACGCTACCGGGGTTATGGGGGAAAATGGCACAGGTTGCGTGGAATATTGTGGTTGTCAAGGACGGGAATTAATTCAGATGGGAACCCTGAGTAAAGCTTTAGGCAGTTTAGGGGGATATGTGACTGGAAACGCCAAAATTATCGATTTTATCCGCAATCGCGCCGCTACTTGGATTTATACTACCGGTTTATCCCCCGCCGACACCGGTGCCGCTAAAATGGCTTTAGAGATTATTCGTCTGGAGCCGGAACGTCGCCAACGCCTACACCAAAATATTAATTTTGTCAAGAGTAAATTAAATAATCTTAATATATTGCCTTCGGAAGCGGCGATTTTATGTTTACCGGTAGCCAATCCGGGTCAAGCCCTAGAATTATCGCAAAAACTGCTAGAAAAAGGGATTTTTGCCCCCGCCATTCGTCCTCCTACCGTTCCCACCAGTCGTCTGCGGTTTACTGCCATGGCCACCCATAGCCTCGCCCATCTAGAGGTTCTTGTCCAGTCTATTGGCGAATCTTTCTCCACATAGAGAAAAAGTTTTTCGTGGGAAGTGGGGAACAACTAAGTTGAGCGGCGGTTAGCATCCTTGATCCCATCATCAAGCTCTCTAGCCTGGCCGCTCCAACGACTTGTTAGACTGGGCTTTCGCAATAAGTTTACGACTTCTCTGCCGCTTGCTGCTTCCTTTTTGCGTAGGTCTGCAAAGATTGCATCCAAGTCATAGTTGAAGGACTTGGCATACTCTTCACGGATTCGGTGGATCTCCTCGACAATTTCATCTGTCCACATGACTTAATCTCCCATCAGTTCGTTGGGTGTGCAAAGGATAGGCAATACCCAAATGGCTCAAGTTTGCGGCTTGCCGCTAAATATTCGCAGGCAACCTGCCAAATTAAAACTCCCTCTGTCAGATTAGCTACTAGAGAAGCTGCGATTGCCTGCTTACCGGGATCACGCGAATCATTGACGTAAATTAAAACATTTGTGTCAACAGCGTTCATGCAACATATCTCTAGTAAACTGGGGAGCATTAGAGGGAATGGGGTTTTGTTGCATTCGCTCAACAAGCAGCCTTAAAAAATTCTGCCTAGCCGCAATATCGGTAATCTTTGGGGGAATAATTTGAGGTGATTTGACAAAAAGCTCCACCTCAGTGCCTTCAGGTAAATCGTAAGCTGTTTGAAGGATGAACGTACCACTATGATAAATTGCTTTCAAGGCTTGGGGCATGGGGAAATCTCTATCACAAGAATTAGGGGTGATTTAGTTAGCTGCTTACAGTCTAGCCTACACCAAGCAAATCCCGTGACGAACAATAGTCTGATAGTTTCATGTCCATATATTGCCATGCCTGACTATATCTAACTATATTTCTATTGAAACTTTACAATACATCGCTATCAATGGGGAGTATAACTTGAGCCTTGGCTTTTGTAGCAGGTAAACCCCGCCGCACTACCGCCTTAGCAAACATTTCTGGCGTAATCTCTGGACAATCTGATCAATCAATATCTTCATCGCTCATCGCATCCAATCGTTGCCAATCAGTTTGAGAGTTGCTCGAAGTAGGTTCGTTGTTCATATTTCGTCGCTCTTCTTGCAGAAATAATCCGGGTGCAATCCTCACGTTCTCTATGGACAACGGCAATCATACTAAATCCAGTTATTAAAAACTGATTATTTATTCTCCGTTTTGCATGAGTGCATGAGTAGAAAACGGGTTTCTCCGAGAAACCCGTTTTCTGTGCGTTACTCAACGGATTTAGTATCACTCGCCCTGGCAACAAACCGAATGTGACAAAACGCTGCTCTCCATAACCGTAACGATCCTCCTCAACCGTTACAATATCCCCATCAAACACGGCTGGAACATCGGTTCAATGGCAAATATTTCTGCTGACCATCGGGCTAAATCAGCTTGCAGTAGTGAGTCTTCAAATTTAACTATATGAGAGATTGGGGTGGTTTTTTCGGTTAAGGCTTTGGCAAATTCTTCAACGACTGTTTGGGCTTGGTTAACCTCTTCTGGTAGATCTAGGGTAAATCCTAAAATGATTGTTTGGGTTGTGTTGCCGTCTTGATTCGTTGATTGATTTGCGATCCTTTGAGTTTGAAAAATGATCATCTGCTCCACTGTATCAGGCTCAAATTCGTCATAGTTATCTTGTAGGGAGGTGGTTAATGTGTCTATTAGAATTTGTCTAATATCCGTGTCAGGATCTTGCTGATAAACCATCACAAACTCAAAAATCACAATCAGCTACCTCCTAGCAGTTGATATTCAAACCATTGTTTAGCAATTTGCCAGCCTGTTTCTGCTTCAGAGCGTAGGCGTTGGGCTTCGGATCGGCGGTGTTGTACTTCAGAAATAATTTGATGCTGTAAATTTTTAGAAATATTTGGAACAGGTAATTGTTTAATAACATCGCCAATTCAAAAATGAAACGCATCAACCTCAAGAGTTGACAAAGAAAGGCTCATCAGGTACTGTCTGATCATTAACAAAAACAAATCAGACCCAAAATGAGCCACCAACATCT
>VYLM01000020.1_pt1 | contig 42072 bp, 41 predicted proteins | sample 5109491 | NCBI WGS metagenome assembly VYLM01 (sample SAMN12291813, study PRJNA351875) | freshwater metagenome | isolation source: freshwater lake | place: USA: Michigan, MSU3 lake | collected 2011-08-06 | reverse complement strand
TTTTTTGCTTACCTCCACCTTAATTCCTTCTTTCAAAACTATACCTATCAATCGTTTCCCCTTTTTTTAAGTTTCTTCTCTTTTTGTTAAGAAAGATCTGACTAATGGATAGCCTTATCAAGGGGGGCAGGGGGGATCGAACCTAAAATCCATTTGTAATTTAATTATAACCAGCTACTTAACTGATCACTGATCACTGATATGTAGCCAATTTTGTTGTACTTCTACCCCAATTTTGCCGGTTAAGGAGGAAGTGGCATCGCGATTAACACCAGTAATGAGATTAACCACTGACTCAACTTCGGCAAAATTAGGGGATGAGGGTAAATATTGAGCCAAAAATAAACGAATCACTCGTCTTTGTATCGCTAGAGGTAGAATTTGTAAAGGCGAGCGATCGAGTCTTTGTTGATCTAGATCGATAACCTGACGAAAAATATCCCGGGCAATACTATCTAAATAATCACTTTCTGCTTCCAAAATTTCGGCAGTTTGGGCGAGATGTTTTTCAATTTGGGGGTTTAAATTAGTTTGCAGGTAGGGTAATAATTCCAGACGGATACGATTGCGAGCATAGCGTAAATTTTCATTAGCTCGATCGTACCAGATCGGTAATTCTCGACTTTGACAAAAAGCGAAAGTTTCCCCGCGAGTAACATTTAAGAGGGGACGGACTAAGAAAATATCCGGGGTTAAACTTGTCAACCAAGTTAAGGCAGAAAGTCCATCACTACCGGCTCCGCGCATGAGATTATAAAGAAAAGTTTCCGCTCGATCGCTCCTCGTGTGTGCCGTGAGAAGATAATTAAAACCCTGTTCTTGGGCGATTGTTTGTAAAGCTTGATAACGCCATTGTCGGGCCTTGGCTTCCGTTTCCGCCATGGGGGGTGCGGTGGTAATATAAACAGGTAATTGCCAAATTTCGGCGATTTCCCGCACATGAGTGACTAATCCTCGGTCGGAGGACCAACGGTGATCACAATGAGCGATCGCTAGTTGCCAACCCCAACGAGGGCGCAAATCCAGCAATAATTGACCTAAACAGAGGGAATCCTGACCTCCCGACAATGCCACTAATAGAGACGCATTTTTAGGTAGTAATTGTCCCTTTTTGACTGTGGTTTCCAGACGAGTATGGAGAGGTGTCCAAAAATTAGCCAAAATTTTTAGATTTATTTACTTGACAAGGATGTGGGAAGTATTTTCAGTGAACAGTAAACTGATAACTGATAACTGATAACTGATAACTGATAACTGATTTAACCTTGCCAATTAACCCAATCTTGTGGTTTTAGGAAGACATCATAGAGTTTTGCTTCTGGGGTGTTTGGTGCAGGTTGATAACAGTATTCCCAACGGACTAAAGGAGGTAAAGACATCAAAATTGATTCGGTACGACCGTTAGTTTGCAGTCCAAAAATTGTGCCACGATCATAAACTAAATTAAATTCTACATAACGACCGCGACGATAGAGTTGAAACTGACGTTCTCTGTCACCGTATTCCGTCGAGTGCCGTTTCTGGACAATGGGAACGTAAGCGGGTAGAAAAGCTCGGCCACAGTCATTAATGAAACTAAAAATTTCTTCCCAGTTGCGCGGTTGTTGGGGAGATAATTTTTCTGAATAGATAGCGGCATCACTTTCGGCAAAAGGACCGCGATAGAGAGGGTCTAAACCGTCTTGGTAATCAAAGAAAATCCCACCGATGCCTCTGGCTTCCTGACGATGATTGAGATAAAAATATTCATCACACCAGCGTTTAAAAACGGGATAATATTCGGGATGATGTTGGTCGCAAACCTGTTTAAAAGTGCGGTGAAAATGACTAGCATCTTCTTCAAAGCCATAGTAGGGAGTTAAATCGGCACCACCGCCAAACCACCAAACTGGGCCAGCTTCAAAATAGCGATAATTGAGGTGAACCGTAGGAATATAAGGATTGCGAGGATGCAAAACCATCGAGGTTCCCGTGGCGTAAAATTGATGACCGGCAGCCTCGGGCCGTTGTTTGGCAATGCTAGGAGGTAATTCTTTCCCCCAAACTTCCGAAAAATTCACCCCTGCTTGTTCAAAAATTGCCCCTTCCCGCAAAACTCGCGAACGTCCGCCGCCACCTTCAGGCCGTTGCCAACTATCTTCGATAAATTTTGCTTGTCCATCCACTTCTTCTAATCCCTGACAAATTTCATCCTGTAGGGATTTCATAAATTCACTGACGCGGCTACGGCTGTCACTGGCCGGCAAATTGGCAAGGGTGGGGGTTGTGGTGAATGCAGTCATACTCAAGGATCAAAGTTGATAACTCAGTGATTATATTACTACTGGGTGATGAAACGGACGCTCTTCGATACTTAACTTAACATTTAGAGGGATTGGCGGTGGGGAAGTGGGGAGCGCCGGAGCGCATATTAGAGTTAGTCCCGCTCCGGGGACAATAACACAGATACCCAACTTCTACCACCATGTCCTCCCGTCGAATCATCATCGGTGACGTTCACGGTCAATACGATGCTCTTTTGCAGCTAATGGAAGCAATCGCGCCTCAAGAAAAGGAACCGGTTTATTTCTTGGGCGATTTAATTGATCGTGGTCTTAATAGCGCCGAAGTAGTCGAATTTGTTTGTCAACACCGCTATGGTTGTCTATTGGGCAATCATGAACAGATGCTGCTAGAAGTGTTGGGCAGCCAAGGAATGATGGGGGAAATGTTGCTGGCTTGGCTTTATAATGGCGGTCATGCTACTCTCGTGAGCTATAACCACAAAATACCGCAAGATCACATCGATTGGCTGAAAACCTTGCCTCTTTACCCCGATTTAGGTGATATTTGGCTGGTTCATGCCGGGGTTTATCCCCATTTACCCCTAGAAGAACAAGATGCTACTCATTTTTGTTGGATCCGCGATGAATTCCACAGTATGCCGGAACCTTTTTTTAGTGATAAATTAATTATCACCGGCCACACGATTACTTTTACTTTTCCGGGGGTAAGTCCGGGGCAATTAGTCGCCGGTGCCGGTTGGTTAGATATCGACACGGGAGCCTATCATCCCCACAGTAATTGGTTAACTGGATTAGATATCACTAATCGTTTGGTTTATCAGGTCAATACCAAAGATAAAACCCTGCGAAAATTCGATTTAGAAGATATAACCACCTCAATTAATCCCGCCGAAGTCTATACTAAAAGAGTGCAGCCCACCCCTTAAAAATAACTGTTATTAACAAAAATATAATTCTCGGACGGGGAATAATGTCAAATCCCCCCAGATAGCTCAGATATTAATCCCTGGATTGAATAACGCGAACCAGCAGCTTAGGCTATTGGGATTCTTTGATCGTAGGTTCTCAAGAGCGGTAAGTAGCTGGTTATAATTAAATTAAAAATGGATTTTAAGTTCGATCCCCCCTGCCCCCCTTGATAAGGGGGGTGCCGATAGGCGGGGAGATCCCCCCTGAGTCCCCCCTTAATAAGGGGGGCATCTGATAATTTTTAACGCCTACCTACTTAAATTGAATAAAGAATTGTCCAGCTTTCCTTCACCCATGACTCTCCCCTCGGATTTTCCCTTAGAACCACCGGCTACCAATAAAGATCCCCATCGTGATTATCGCGGACTCGATCGCGATAAACTCACCCCCATGTACCAGCATTATGTGGAGGTAAAAGAAACCTATCCCAATGCCCTTTTACTCTATCGTGTGGGCGATTTTTTCGAGTGTTTCTTTCAGGACGCGGTGATTATCTCCAGAGAATTAGAATTAGTTCTCACCAGCAAAGAGGGAGGTAAAGGGATTGGGAGAGTCGCCATGACCGGGGTTCCCCACCACGCCCTAGAGCGCTATAGTCGTTTATTGGTGGAAAAAGGCTATGCAGTGGCGATTTGTGACCAAGTAGAGGATTCAACGGAAGCAGCCGCCGAAAAACGGCTCGTAGAACGCGCTATCACCAAACTGCTCACCCCCGGAACCCTCACCGATGAGGGAATGTTAAACGCAAAAAAGAATAATTTTCTAGCTGCTGTGGTTATAACCGGAGAAAATTGGGGATTAGCATATTCAGATATCTCCACCGGAGAATTCTACACCACCCAAGCCAGCGATTTAACGGCTTTAAGCCTAGAATTAACCCGTTTACAGCCCTCGGAAATCCTTTTTCCCATCAATGCCCCCGATTTAAACCGTATTTTGCGCCCCGGGGAAAAATCTGACCATCTCCCCCCCTGTTTACCCGATAGTTTTTGTTATTCTCTCCGTCCCCAAACTATCTTTACTCTCACAGAGGCGAAAAATCGTCTCCTAATCACCTATAAAATGCGTTCCCTAGAGGGGATGGGCTGCGAACATTTACCCCTCGCTATTCGCGCAGCTGGGGGCTTATTAGAATACATTGAAGATACCCAAAAAGCCAATCAAGTCCCCCTACAACCTTTAAAAACCTACTCTATCTCGGAATTTTTGATTTTAGATGGGCAAACCCGTCGTAACCTTGAAATTACCCAAACGGTGCGCGATGGTAGCTTCTATGGTTCTCTATTATGGGCGATCGATCGCACTTGTACAGCCATGGGTAGTCGGGCCTTACGTCGTTGGTTACTGCAACCTCTCTTAGATTCTCGCGGTATTCGCGCCCGTCAAGATACTATCCAAGAGTTAAAGGATAATCCCTCCCTGCGCCAAGATATTCGGCAAAAATTAAGGGAAATCTACGATATAGAACGTTTAAGCGGTCGTGTAGGTGCAGGAACCGCTAACGCCCGCGATTTACTTTCCCTAGCGGCATCTTTAGTCAAATTAGCCGATTTAGCGGCTTTGGTTGCTTCGGGAAATTCGCCCTATTTGAAAGCTTTACAGCAAATTCCCGCCGATTTAGAAAAATTAGGCCAGCAGGTGATAGCGCATCTGGTGGAATCTCCCCCGCTGCATCTGAAGGAAGGGGGGGTGATTCGCCAGGGAATTGATGCCCAATTGGATGCCCTGCGGCGCGACTATCAGGAAGTAATCGATTGGTTTAAGAATCTGGAGACGACAGAAAAAGAAAGAACGGGTATTAGTAACCTTAAGGTTAATTATAACAAAACTTTCGGTTATTATATCAGTTTACCCCGCAGTAAAGCCGATTTCGCCCCAAAAGAGTATGTGCGTAAGCAAACTTTAGTCAATGAGGAACGTTATATCACCACCGAGTTAAAGGAGAAAGAAAATATAATTCTGACGGCAGTAGATGAATTAAATAACCTAGAATACGAGATTTTTAGCGATTTACGCCGTCAAGTGGCCGAATTTTCCCCAGAAATCCGGGAAGTAGCCACAAAAGTCGCCGCTTTAGATGTGTTGGCAGCATTGGCAGAAATTGCCGTTTATCAGGGATATTGTCGCCCAGAAATCGCCGATGGTCGTCTTATCGATATTAAGGATGGTCGTCATCCCGTGGTGGAACAATCCCTTGGGGCCGGCTTTTTTGTGCCGAATTCGATTAATTTGGGCAATCAGGAAGGTTTAGAATATCCTGACTTGATTATTCTCACCGGTCCCAATGCTAGTGGCAAAAGTTGTTATCTGCGACAGGTGGGATTAATTCAATTGTTGGCCCAAACTGGTAGTTTTGTCCCGGCAAAGTCGGCCAAAATCTCCATCTGCGATCGCATTTTCACCCGGGTGGGGGCTGTGGATGACCTCGCTACCGGCCAATCCACCTTTATGGTGGAAATGAACGAAACTGCCAATATTCTCAATCACGCCACAGACAGATCATTAGTATTATTAGACGAAATTGGCCGGGGGACAGCCACTTTTGACGGTTTATCCATAGCTTGGTCTGTGGCCGAGTATTTAGCCACGGTACTGCAATCGCGGACGATTTTCGCCACTCACTACCACGAACTGAACGAATTAGCCTCAATTTTAGAGAATGTGGCTAATTATCAGGTAACGGTCAAAGAACTACCCCATGAGATAGTATTTTTGCACCAAGTACGACCGGGAGGTGCGGATAAATCCTATGGTATCGAAGCGGGGAGATTAGCCGGTTTACCAACTTCTGTGATCGATCGTGCCATGCAGGTGATGGGTCAAATCGAAAAACATAGTAAAATTGCGATCGGTTTGCGTCAAGGAATTAAGAAAATTAAACCGGTTAAGTCGGATAATTCCCCCTCTCTGCAGCAGTTAGATATTTTTGATGACAGTAAGTAGTCGTGGAAAACTCAACTTTGTGTCCTTTGTGGTTAACGAAAAGGCTGCATCTCGATTTTGCAGAAACACCGATAATCAGCAATTATCAGTGACTCTTAAACTGGTACAAATATATGAACAATCGCGTGTAAGCATCCCACCGAAAAACTAATGCGCGGGGGGGTTGGGGGCGGCGCCACGCCCCCAACGGGGGGTTTGGGGGGTAGAACCCCCCAAAAGCTTGGATTGAGGGAAAAAATCGAAAGTAACGCCCGATTTTAGAAGAGAGTTTTCCCCTTAAAAATCTTCCTTTTTCAACACTATTAAAACTGTAAAAACTTTTTAACTTGTGTCCAAAGATTGGTAAAAGACTCTTTCATTTCCTCCTTAATTTTCCAGCGTTTAAATGCCTCTTCGTAGGCAATTCCTTGATTTTGAAAAGTTTTCCAAGCCGAGAGAGAAAGAGGTAAACCCATCAGCAAAAAGATATAAATTGCCCAAGAAATTGTTCCCGAACTAATTAAATTAATGATAATAAAAAAACTATTAATAATCAGATAGCGAACGGTTTTATTTTTTAGCTCCTCGCGACGAAAGCGATCGAATTCTTGCCGTTTATAACTGAGCATTTTTGACTCTTGCCAGTCCTTTTCCGCCGCTTCTAAGTCTTTAACTTCAATAGCTAAATCGTCGGCAATTTCTAACAACTGTTGACGGGTAATTTCTCCCTTATCCCCTTGACGGGAGATAGCCAAATAGAGAATTTCCTGCACATCCTCTTGACTGTAGGATTGGGGAGGGAAAAAATCGGGGTTTGGCATAGCGATAGAGAAAGAAATAGGTTCCTTCTCTATTATGGGCGATCGATTTAGCGATTGACAGTTAGACGAGACAGGGAGTTTTTAACTGATTCATCCATGCTTCTAAATCCTGCAAAGAGCGATCGGCATATTGACCGTAACGTTCCCGTTTATTGCGGATTTTTCTGGTAAAATTCGGCAAAATGCCAAAATTTGGCGGCATCGGTTGAAAATGTTTCGGTTCGGCACTGCTGATAAACTCAAATAATGACCCCATCATCGTTGTGGTTGGCAATGTCACCGCTTCTAATCCTAAAGCTAAACGAGCGGCATTAGTTCCCGCTAACCATCCCCCAGCAGCCGCAGCCGTATAGCCTTCCGTACCGATTAACTGTCCTGCCGCTAATAGCGTCGGTCGCGATTTAAACTGGAGACTGGAGGATAATAACTGGGGAGAATTAATAAAGGTGTTTTTGTGCATCACCCCCATGCGGACAAATTCGGCCTTTTCTAACCCCGGAATCAGACGGAAAACCCGTGTTTGTTCACCCCATTTTAAATTAGTTTGAAATCCCACCATATTCCACAATTGCCCCGCTTTATCTTCCATTCGCAACTGTATAACTGCGTAGGGACGTTGATCCGGATATCTGGTATCCGCTAATCCCACCGGTTTCAGGGGACCAAAACGCATGGTATCCTCTCCCCGACTGGCTAATTCTTCGATTGGCAGACAAGCCTCGAAAAATTTGGCATTTTCTCGCTCAAAATCCTTCAATTCTGCCTGTTCTGCCTGTTTTAACTCTTGCCAGAAATGCAGGTATTGTTCCCGATCCATGGGACAATTGAGATAGGCGGCCTCACCTTTATCGTAACGGGAGGCCAGAAAAGCGATCGATTGATCAATAGATTCCCCTAGAATAATCGGACTAGCGGCATCAAAAAAGCTCAGATAGTCCAGGCCGGCAAAATTTTGCAGATCTGCGGCCAAAGCAGCACTGGTTAACGGTCCAGTGGTTAAAACGACGATACCATCCCGGGGAATTTCCGTGATCTCCTGACGTTTTAAGGTGACTAGAGGGTGGTTAGCCAAGATTTCCGTCAAATTTCGACTAAAGACCCCTCTATCGACCGCTAAAGCCCCTCCTGCGGGGACACTATGCTGATCGGCCTGGGCAATAACTAGAGAATTTAAGCGTCGTAATTCTTCATGGAGTAACCCGGTGGCGCGATCCACCGCCATGGCACCAAAGGAGTTACTACAGACTAATTCGGCTAAAAATTGGCTATGGTGGGCGGGACTAGAGCGAATTGGGCGCATTTCGTACAGGATCACGGGAATACCTGCTTGGGCTATCTGCCACGCCGCCTCAGTCCCCGCTAATCCTCCACCAATTACATGAATAGGGCGATCGATCATAGTTGGGAGAAAATGGCTAGAGTAGGATTATTTTAGCGTTAGTTCCGAGTCACCAAAAAATAGGGCCAGCCTAGTGCGATCGCATGAAAATTTTGGCTGATCGCAAACTCAGGTTATAATTAAAGAAGGGATAGAATATTATATTTTATCTCGGCACCGGTTTTGCTTTCGAGAAGGTGGCAACACCGCCCCACTTTCTCACCATCTCCTTCCAGATGGGCTAGTTAGCGGTTTGACTTCTATGAACACCAATTATCTTGAGGAATACCAAAAATACCTAGCCGAATGGCAGAAAATGCTTCTGTCCGCTTGGGGTAATGGTGTTCCCACGACTACACCAGTGTTTGAGTTTCCAGAAACTTTGGTTAAATCCCTCGAATATCAACAAGAATGGGTGAAATCCTACCTAACCGCCCAAGAAACCGCCACCAAAGTTGCCCTCGATAGTCAGAAACAATTCTGGGATAGTTATTTCGGTTTTGCTCGTCAGTCCATGGCTGTAATCAATAAACCAGCTTAATTAGGTATCAATTGACTAGATAGTTCGATTGGTGACTTAACTTCCCTTAGAAAATGAAATTCCTCAAATACAATCCCCTCTGGCTCTGTATTTGAGGCTTTTTTGGGTTTTATTACCTTTAGGCAATCAGGGAATTTTGGGGTTTAGCAAAAATCATCCGTCCGGCCGAGGTTTGCAGTGCAGATGTCACCACTACCCGCAATTCTCCCCCTAGATAATCTTTTCCTTCTTCTACCACCACCATCGTGCCATCTTCTAGATAACCGATGCCTTGGGTGGGTTCTTTTCCTGCTTTGAGAATTTTCAGATCTAACGTATCCCCAGGCAAGTAGATCGGGCGTACTGCTTGGGCGAGATCGTTGACATTCAAGATGGTGACTTTTTGCAGATTGGCCACTTTGCTGAGATTATAATCGTTAGTGAGCAAGGTGGCGTTAATTTCTTGGGCAAGATGGACTAATTTAGCATCTACGGTGCTAATATCCTCATAATCGGCGGGATGAATGATAATGCGCTCGGGGAATTCTTGCTGCATCCGGTTTAGGATATCTAATCCGCGTCTTCCTCTAACTCGTTTTTGGTCGTTACTGCCATCCGCTAACTGTTGCAATTCCTGAAGGATAAATTGGGGGATGAGTATCTGTCCCTCGATAAATCCCGTGTCTAACAATTGTTCGATACGACCATCGATAATACAACTGGTGTCAACAACTTTGGTGGCGGCCGCTTGCAGGGTTCCCTCTGCCACTAAAATTGATTCCATACTATTGGGGTTAATCAGACGCAAAAAAGTGCGACCGTGGGTATCAGCTAAACTAACCCCCAGATAGGAAAACATAATACTGCCTAAAATAGCGATTATCGGCTTGATAAACGAGAATTCTCTGGGAATCGGTAGGAAGAAAATCGGAGCTAGGATCAGATTAGCAATCAACAAACCAATAACTAGACCGACCGAACGGGTTAAAATAACTTCGATCGGAGTTTGCCGTACTTGGGTTTCTAGACGACGATAGGTAGTTTGGGCAACTAAACCAAGAGCTAAACCAATAATTGAGGCAAAACCCGCCGATAACCAGCGTAAAGCTTCAATATTGCTGATTTGCGACTGGACAGTAACCGGCAGCAAGTCAACACCACTATAACCAATACTGGCAACAGCGAAGACGAATAGTAAAATTATGACAGCATCAAGCATGGGGATAATACCAGAGAGGATAGGGGGGAATGATGATAGAAAAATAATGAGTATGGATGCTTTTCTATTATATCTGTGGGTTTCTCCTAATTTGTGTCGGGAAAGTTGCCTCCATTCTAGGAGATGTTCTCCCCAGCCATAATACATCTTAACGAAGATAAACGAAATTATAGCCGTCGGGAGTCAGCCTTGAATCAGTTATCAGTTATTAGTTATCAGTCATCAGATACGAGTTACAGCGTTTCTCAGATAGATGAGGTTCGTTCTTGCATCTAAAATACTTGATTAGCAAGGCTTAGTCTGTACCTCACCTTGACGAGAAAGGCTGTATGAGTTCACTGATTACTGATTACTGTTCACTGATAACTGCTTTAATGCCCTATTTTCACCCCATAACCTCGGTTTATATTCATATTCCCTTTTGTCGTCGGCGCTGTTTTTACTGTGATTTCCCGATTTTTGTCGTCGGTAATCGCACCAATCCGGCGACTTTTCCCCCTGTGGTGGAGTATGTGGAAATATTACAGGAAGAAATTAGCCTTAGTCAGGGGACGGGGAAACCCCTAGAAACAATTTTTTTTGGGGGGGGGACTCCTTCCCTGTTACCTGTGGAATTATTAGGGGCAATTCTGGATACTTTAGCCAAAAAGTTTGATTTTGCAGCCGATATAGAGATTTCTATGGAGATTGATCCGGCTACCTTTAGTTTAGAACAATTACAGGGTTATCTTAGTGCGGGAGTCAATCGGGTTAGTTTAGGAGTACAGGCTTTTCAAGAACCATTATTACAGGTTTCTGGTCGATCGCATACTGTTAAGGATATCTATCAGGCAGTGGAATTAATTCAGGGATTGGGAATAGTTAACTATAGTTTGGATTTGATTTCAGGATTGCCACAACAAACCCTCACAGATTGGGAAAATTCCCTAGAAAAAGCGATCGAACTGCAACCGGCCCATCTTTCCTGTTACGATTTGGTCTTAGAAGCGGTTACTCCTTTCGGTAAACAGTATCAACCGGGGAAAAAACCCTTACCCGATGATGAAACCACGGCGAAAATGTATGTTTTAGCTGGTGAAAAACTAGCTTTAGCCGGTTATCAACATTACGAAATTTCTAACTATGCCAAACCGGGTTATCAATGCCGACATAATCGAGTTTACTGGGAAAATCGTCCCTATTACGGTTTTGGTATGGGGGCCGCTAGTTATCTTCATCAACAACGTTTTACCCGTCCGCGCAAAAGTCGCGACTATTTCGCTTGGGTAAAAGAAGGCTGCCCAATTGACGTGGAGAAAAATAGTTTTATCGATGATCTTCTCGAAACCTTAATGCTAGGGTTAAGGTTAGGGTCAGGGGTGAGTTTACCCGCGATTGAAGCTAATTTTGGCCCGGAAATCAAAAAAGCAATTTTAGAGGTCTTAGAGCCGCATAAACAGCGTAATCTAGTAATAATTGAGGGGGATACCAGGGTAAGATTAAGCGACCCCGAAGGTTTTTTGTTTTCTAATCTAGTTTTAACCGATTTATTCGATCGCTGGCAATAGTTAGAAACTATAGTTTCCTAGCGATAATAGACAGCTAACCAAATACAAGGGGGATTATTGCTAGTAAATTCGACGCGGTGTTTTTGGTGAGGAGGAATCAAGAGATAATCCCCCGCTTGCAGATTAACTTGGCTGCCATCCTCATAACTAATCTCAGCGTATCCCTGTAATAAAATCACCCATTCAAACTCAGATTGATCGTACCATTGACCCCGGGGAGTGGTTTGACCGGTGGAAATAATTCTTTCTAGACGAATAGCCTGACTTTGAGCTAAAATTTCCAGAATTTCTCGGTCGGGAATTAGTTCAGGTAAATCAAAAATTGAAGCTGCTATCATTAGTTATGATCCCTTTCTGGATGAAAATCTTTAATCACCGTCGGTATTGCTGTTAAAATTTTCTCAACGATATCAGTAGGTGTATCTAGGTCAGAAACAACAATCCTAATATCTGCTTCTGCATAAAGTCCTCGTCTTTGTTCTAATAATAATTCCAGTTTACTTTCTAAATCAGTGGACTGAAGCAAGGGACGAGAGGTATCTTGTTTTAAACGTTTAACCAAGATTTCTAGGGGAACATCTAACCAAATCATTAAACCGTGACGAAGATAACTCCAATTCATCGGTTTTAAAACCATCCCTCCCCCGGTGGCAATCACAGTTTTAGTCAGAGAGGATAATTCGGCCAAAACTTGGGTTTCTAACTCCCGAAAAGTCGCTTCTCCCTCGTCGACAAAAATTTCCCTGATTTTCTTTCCCGCGACCCTTTCTATTAATATATCTGTATCAAAAAAACGATATTGTAACCGTCGGGAAAGCAACTCTCCCAGGGTGGATTTGCCAGATCCCATCATTCCTAGCAAAAAAACACTTAATCCCCGTAAGGAGTTAAAATCCGTTGAATTGTCCATAGTTAAAATTTAGCTGAATGTAGTCCTCGCTACTCAGGGACGATGTTTTGATAAGCATTTGGGAGTGAAAATCGCCAGATGGAATCAGAAAATCTTCTCAGAACCCCCATTGACACCGACATCGTGTCAGAATCTGGATAACCATGATACCATCTTGGTAATTAATGGACAAAATCAGCTTGATTAATTTAATCAAGTGGTGTGGGGAGTGTGAACACAGGAGTCTAAAATTCATGTCCAATCAACCAGCAAACTTTCCGGGTAATAGAAATCAACTCAAACCGATTAAAGTCGGGGTTATCGGGGTCGGTAACATGGGACAACACCATAGTCGCATCCTGAGTTTATTAAAAGATGTGGAATTCGTCGGGGTGGCCGATGTCAACGTCGAAAAGGGACTGGAAACTGCCAGTAAATACCGAGTCCGTTTTTTTGAAAATTATTTAGATCTCTTACCTAGGGTAGATGCGGTTTGTCTCGCTGTCCCCACGCGGTTACACCATCGAGTCGGGATGGACTGTCTGCAAGCGGGAGTACATACCTTGATCGAGAAACCGATCGCCGCTAGTATTAGTGAAGCGGAATCTTTAGTCAACGCGGCAGCAGATCATGATTGTATTCTGCAAGTGGGTCATATCGAGCGTTTTAATCCCGCTTTCCAAGAGTTATCGAAGGTCTTGAAAACCGAGGAGATTTTAGCGATTGAATCCCATCGCATGAGTCCCTATTCCCAGCGCGCTAATGATGTGTCGGTGGTGTTAGATTTAATGATCCACGATATAGATTTAATTTTAGAATTAGTCGCCGCTCCCGTGGTGAAATTAACCGCTAGTGGTAGTCGCGCTGCCACTGATTCTGGTTATCTCGATTATGTCACTGCAACCCTTGGTTTTAGTAATGGAGTAGTGGCTAATTTAACCGCTAGTAAGGTGACTCATCGCAAGATTCGCCGTTTAGCGGCCCACTGTAAAAATTCTCTCACGGAAGCGGATTTTCTCAATAATGAAATCCTCATTCACCGGCAAACCACCGCTAACTATAGCACCGATTACGGTCAAGTTCTCTACCGTCAAGATGGTTTAATTGAAAAAGTTTATACTAGCAATATTGAACCTCTACACGCGGAATTAGAACATTTTGTTCATTGTGTGCGCGGTGGGGACCAACCTTCTGTCGGTGGGGAACAAGCTTTAAAAGCTTTACGATTAGCTAGTTTAATCGAACAAATTGCCCTTGATGGTCGCGTTTGGCAACAATCGGACTGGAATTATCAATATCTTAATTCTCCCGTGATTACTGCTTCTTGATTGTTTTCACCCCGATTCTTTAAGTGAGAGAATTGGGGTGAGGAAACAAAATTTAGTTATCTGGAAAACTTTCCCAACATTTTTCTGAGGATTTTTTTCCACACCATTGACTTTCACAGGGAACTCCATCACCGTCTCCATCCATTTTGACATTGGGGCAATTTCTCAAGAAAAAAGTCGCTTCTGCACAGGAGGTCATCTGGGAACAGTGAGTTCTACCATCGCACCGAAATTTGGGACGATTATTGTTGTTAGCTACGGCTAAATTATTGAGGGTTTGATTGCCAGAAATTGGTGATTTTATTGATATTTGTTCGCTCAGAAAAGACAGAATTAAAATAACAATTACTTTTTTCATAAAATGCTTGCCTGATTCTCTGCTCTTATCATAGTAGCAGATAGGAGACAGGATAATAAATCAGAGTTATTCCCCGTTTCCTATTACCCCTATTTAGAGTAAAGTTTCCCTTTGTTGAATTGCTAATTTATGGGCGGGAAAACCTTCGTACTCGGCTAAAGTTTTCGTGGTTTCTTTTAACTTTTCAAAGCCTTCGGAGGTGACATAAGCCAAAGTGGAGCGCTTGAGAAAATCATAAACCGAAACCGCCGAATAGGAACGGGCAAAACTTCCCGTCGGCAGCACAGCATTGACTCCGATGGCGTAGGTAGCCATAGAGGAAGGAGTATGATTTCCTAGGAGAATTTCGCCAGCATTTTTAATCTTGCCCAGAATGGCAAAAGGATTACTAACTAAAAGCTCTAGATGTTCCGGGGCGTACTCATTGACAAAATCGAGGGATTGCTGCAAACTATCGGTTAAAATTATGCCCCCATAGGCGGCTAAACCCGCCTCACAAAATTCCCGTCGCCAATCCGGGAGTTTTTGCAGGTATTCCTGAGCATATTCACTAGCAGCGATCGCCAAATCTTCACAGTGGGTGACTAATAAAGCCGCCGAATCCGCCCCGTGTTCTGCTTCAATTAATAAATCCAAGGCCGCTAAACGGGCATCGGTGGACTCATCGGCCAAAACTATCGACTCACTTGGACCTGCCGGCAAACCCACATCCACAGTACCGAACAGTAACCGCTTGGCCGCCGCCCCATAGACGCTGCACGGACCGGTAATTTTGTCAACCCTTTTGATATTTTTTGTTCCCAAAGCCAAAGCAGCGATCGCTTGTACGCCCCCTAACTTATAAATTTCTCTGACTCCAGCCATGCGTGCCGCCACCAGAGAAACGGGTTCCACGTTGCCCTGTTTATCGGGGGGAGTGCAAACCACCACTCTTTCCACTGATGCCACCATTGCCGGTATGGCTAACATTAACATCATCGAGGGAAAAGCGCCGCGGCCCCGGGGAACGTATAAACCCACACTGGGGATAGGAGAGATTTTTTCGCCGGCAAAGACACCAGCTTCAATTTCTGCCAGTTGTATTTCTTCCGGCATTTGGCGACGATGTACCTCTTGAATATTCCGAAAAGCCTGTTCAATGGCGGTTTTTACTTCTGGTTCAATTAACTGAAAAGCCTGCTCAAATTCTGCCTCGCTGACTTTGATATTTTCTACCGTCGCACCTTCGTAGTCAAAACGCCGCACATAGTCCACAACGCCAGCATCCCCCCGTTCGCGGATGGTTTCTATCACCGTTTGAGCGACTTTTAGGGCGTTATCAATATCTAACTCGGCTCTTTTCTGAAGTTTTGCCCGTTCCGCATCACTTAATTGCGAAAGTTTTAATATTCTGACCACTATTGCTGCTCCTACTGCCCCCGTCCTCTCAAGAATAGCGGGGAATCTGAATCTTTTTTGATTATAATGCAGATCATGTTTAAGCTCTCTTGCTGTTCTGTAAATGCGATCGCTCTTGGTTTGTTATGGGGGGCGATTAGTCCGGTGTGGGCAGAAACGGATTTAGACTTAGATCCGAAAATTCGGCAAGAAAGCCCGGTTTTAGAGCGTTGGTTAGAAAAAATACCCGATATCGCCGAAGATATTCGCCGCGATCCCAGTTTTCGCACTCGTATCCGCTTGGGATATGCAGAGTTTCCTTCTAGCGATAATTCCAGTGGCCTGATTTTGGGGGTAGAAGATGTGTTTTTTGGTCAAACCAGTTTAACCCTAAGCGGCGATTATCAGACGGCTTTTAACGGCAAAAGGACGGCAATAGGAGGAAATTTACAATACTATCTCCTCCCTTTGGGTGATTATGTCAATCTAGCTCCCATGGTGGGCTATCGTTACATTCAAACAGGAAATTACAGCACCGATGGGCTTAACTTAGGATTAAAGCTCAAATTAGCCCTTTCTCGCACGGGAGCCGCAGATATCACCGTCAGTCAGAGTTTTATCTCCCCCGGTGGTGATAACGAGGTGGGATTGACTACTCTTTCGGTTGGTTATGCGATTACCCCTAATTTACGTTTAGCTGCCGATATTCAAGCCCAAAATTCCCGCGCTCGCAAAGATAGCTCCGTGGGAATTTTACTGGAATGGCTGCCCTAATTAGGTTCGTGGGGGCAGCGTGTGGGGTGTAGGGTGTAGGGTTTTACCGATTTTTGGGACGTTTGGCAAAGCTCAGTAAAAAAAAGGAATTGGGAGAAAAAATTTTAATTCTGCGTCAAGGATGTTGCAAGGTGACTGGGCAACATTTGGGAATTCTGCTCAAATGCCCCTATCATGAGGTTGACTTTACTACCGATCGAGTTTAAAACTTATATAATCGTGGGTTTGAGGAGTGAAAAAAGTGAAAAAAGTTAATTTTAACGGCCAACCTTTCCATTTTATCGGTATTGGCGGCATTGGGATGTCAGCCCTCGCTTATATCTTAGCCAAACGCAATTTACCCGTGTCTGGCTCCGATTTACGTCCTACTCATATCACCCAACGGCTACAGGGAGCGGGAGCGCAGATTTTCCACCGTCAAGAGGCAAATAATTTAGCTTTATTTCATTCTCCTGGCCTTCAAAACAGTAGCCAAACAGTTCCGCAAGTAATCTGCTCCACGGCGATTAATGACCATAACAAGGAATATCAAGCGGCCAGAGACTTAGGATACCCAATTTTTCACCGTAGCGATGTTTTAGCGGCTTTAATCGCTGATTACGACAGTATCGCCGTCGCTGGCACCCACGGAAAAACCACCACTAGCAGCTTAATCGGTTACGTTTTGTTAGAAGCGGGATTAGACCCCACGATCATTGTCGGTGGTGAGGTGGACGCGTGGGAAGGTAACGCTCGTCTTGGTCAAGGTCGTTTTTTAGTGGCAGAGGCCGATGAGTCCGATGGTTCCCTAACCAAGCACGCCCCGAAAATCGGCGTAATCACTAATATTGAGCTAGATCACCCCGATCATTACCAGAATTTAAGCGAAGTTATCGATACTTTCCGTGAATTTGCCGATCAGTGCCAGATTTTAGTCGCTTGTTTAGATTGTGACACGATCGCCGAGCATTTCCGTCCGACAATTAGTTATAGTCTCGATCCCGAAAAAGGTGCGGATTACACCGTCAGCGAGATTATCTATGAACAGGGAATGATGAAAGCTTCCGTCTGGGAAAAAGGCAGTTATCTGGGACAAATGGAGGTGAAAATCCCGGGGCAACATAATATTAGTAATGCTTTGGCAGTGGTTGCCATCGGACGTTATCTCGGTTTAGAATTTGCCGTTATTGCCGATGCGATCGCTACTTTTGCCGGAGCAAAACGCCGTTTTGAACACAAGGGAGAAGCAAACGGCATCACCTTTATCGATGATTATGCCCACCATCCTAGCGAATTGTTGGCCACGTTAGCGGCGGCAAAATTGAAGGTAGAAGGCAAACAGTACCAACGTTCGATCGCTATTTTCCAACCCCATCGCTACAGTCGCACCACTGCCTTTTTGGAGGAATTCGGCTCCGCTTTCAGTTCCGCCGATGTGGTAGTCTTAACGGATATTTATAGTGCCGGGGAAGTGAATATCAATCACGTCACTGGGCAGCAAGTGGCTGAACAGGTGAGAAAACACCATAAAAACGCCTACTATCACCCCGAATTGAGTTCTTTAGGTCAATTCCTGCTAGAAATTCTCCAACCAGGGGATCTGGCTCTGTTCCTCGGCGCTGGCAATCTCAATCAAGTTATCCCCGAAATGCTCTCTCATTACCGCGAACAATTAGCAGTTAGAGTATAGGATTCAGTTATCAGTTATCAGTTATCAGTTATTATGTTTACTGATTACTGATTACTGTTCACTGAAAATGCTCCCCAACCCCCTAAAACCCTATGATTAAAACCTCTGTTTCTCTAGCTGATTTCACTTCCTACCGGGTGGGGGGAAGAGCGCAATGGTATGCCGAACCAGTTAATCTAGAGGAATTAAGAGAAGTGTTCGCTTGGTGGCGAGCGCAAGATTTACCCTTGACTGTTTTGGGGGCTGGTTCAAATTTACTGATCAGCGATCGAGGTTTACCCGGACTTGTCCTCAATACTCGCTATCTGCGATCGAGTTGTTTTGATGCCGAAACTGCTACGATTACAGCAGCGGCGGGGGAACCCCTGCCAAAAATAGCTTGGAGAGCCGCAAAAAGGGGCTGGAAGGGCTTAGAATGGGCGGTGGGTATCCCCGGTACGGTGGGGGGTGCTGTGGTGATGAATGCGGGCGCACATACCTCCTGTGTGGCGGATCGATTAGTGCGGGCGCTGGTATTAAATCCCGATGGTCAGTTAGAAACTTTAAGCAAAGAAGATTTAAATTATAGTTATCGCAGTTCTTCTCTGCAAGGGGATCAACGTTTAGTTATCGAAGCTACATTTCAGTTAGAAGCTACCGATAATCGCGAGGAAATAATGGCAATTACTACCCATAATTTACGCCATCGCAAAAGTACCCAACCCTATGATCGTCCTAGTTGTGGTAGTGTTTTCCGCAATCCTAAACCGCAATTTGCCGGGGCTTTAATTGAGGGAATGGGATTAAAAGGTTATCAAATTGGTGGGGCGCAAGTATCAGAATTACACGCTAATTTTATCCTGAATATTGGTTCAGCAAAAGCCTCGGATATTCTGCGTTTAATTCGTCATGTGCAGGAACAAGTGTTCGATCGCTGGTCCCTCTGGTTAGAACCAGAGGTGAAAGTTTTAGGGGAATTTGACGGGATTTAACTATTTCGTCTTCGCTTGTGAGGTTAACTTAAGCAGTTCATTAAGCTTATTTTTTAAGTTTTGGGATGCCATAAGCGGATTGTAGACTTCTCCTGCGTAGGGTTGCCAAACATAACTAGAACTAAAGGGGCGCAATACTGACAATATTCCTAGCTCTTGTTCGAGTGGTTTTGCTAAAACCAGTCCTGGGATAGATAAGTTAGATGATTCTTCGATAAGCTCGCTGTAAGTTCTAAATTCATCGACTTCAACACCAACCAGTGCATAACGGAATGGGGGAGCAAATCGTAGGGACTGATATAGTAAGATACCTAACTCTGTCATTGAATATGCACTTTCAGGGCTGTCTATTCCCACTTCGCTAAGATTACTTGGTGAAACACGACACCACCAATTTTCTTCTATGTCTTGGAATATATCTGTGTGACACTGGCAATGGCGACCAGTTGACAGCAACCATGATACTCCCTCAAAATGCTGAGCAAATTTATAGGCGTTACTCTCATCCGAACCACATTCTGCCGATAGACTAAATATCCATGCCATTTTGATAGCCTCCCATTGTGTGTATGCCACTAATCAACCTTTTCCCAATATTTTTGGGTGTTTGCCAATGCTGCCTCGTACTTTTCTAGAGCCATTGTAACTCTTGGCATGATGCTAACGTGAGTTGGGCTATCTTGGACAGCCTGTAAATCCCCTGTGATATGGCTATCGTCAATTTGCCATAAAGGGTCTTTGCCAGTTCCACCAAAACTGGCAGGTTTGCGAAATGCTGGTAAACCTTCAATGGATAGGGCAACAGACATTCCCTTTGTGTCCCTAATGGCAACCGTTACAAGATCGCCATGCAACTTACGCTGTGGCTCTGGTAACAAATAGCTTTGTTCATCTAGACAACCTACTGGCATTCGCTGAATGTTTATATCGATATTAGGTCTAACCCCTAATAATCTGGCACTACGACCAATTTTGGGTCTGTCGTTTTGCTCTGCCATGCCACGATAGTAGAGTTTCGCCATCACCCACTACTTGTATTTTACCTTTAGCTTCATTGTACCTGAAGCACCGACAATAAACTCAATTGGGACACTATCAACGTCTGAAGATAGACCAACACCAGCTTTCTGAGACATTGTAATCTCTATTTCATCAACACCATTTTCTTTTCCTGCTCGAATAATGTCGATCGCTACTTTTCTTTGTTCTGCAATCTCTTTTTCGTTAGCACCTGATGTAAGAAGGGAAATACCGTCCAAAACAAGTGCTACTGGAAGCGCCAAAGGCAAAGGCACCATTGCAAGCCAACTATTCAGCGCTTTATGCCGTTTTTCTGGCGTTGTGATGTCAAACTCGTTGGATTCACTCATACTCATTGGCTGGGTTCTATATAGCTATCGATTAACGAAGTGTTGGAATACAAACACAGAATATCACGCCCAAAAGCGTGTTATCCAGATTAGCCTACTGCTAGTGGAGCAGTAGGAGCCACATTAGGGAACGCACTCTACGCGATCGGCGATCTGCTATGCAGTGCCTTCGGCATCGCACTGGGGTGTTGAGTCCGTCGGCTGCAAACCCCGGTTAGACAACTGATAGCCGTTTGACTTTGATATTGCCAATTGTCTGCTCTGCTTGCCATAGATCGTATTGCATTTGCTGATTGAGCCAACTTTCAGGAGATGTATCGAAAGCTTTCCCTAAGCGAATTGCCATTTCGGGGCTAATACCTGCCCTACCATTTAAGATGGTAGATAGGGTTTTTCGACTTACACCCAATGCTTCAGCAGCCTCAGTCACAGTCAGATTCAAAGGTTCGAGACAAAGTTCTTTAAGAACTTCACCAGGATGTGGTGGATTATGCATTTTCATCAGTGGTAGTCCTCAAGATCGACATCACAAGCATCAACACCGTCAAAGGTGAAAGTGATCCGCCAGTTTCCAGATACTCTCACCGTCCAGGTTCCTTTACGTTGCCCTGCCAGTTCATGAAGTACCAATCCGGGTAAGTTCATGTCTTGCGGTGAAGTCGGTGTGCATTGGGGTTGTTAGACCGCGCTGCTACGGCAATGCATTCTTATTAAGAGTTAGAATTGCTGTAAAAACTAACCCTTCTAATTCTAGAATCGTCTAATGGATATTCATTACATTAATCAAGGAAAGCGTGGAAAAAAAGGTCTTTGCAATATTTGTAAACAATCAGCTTCTCTAAGCTGGGATCACGTCCCACCAAAGAGAGGTTTTGATTTGAAGCCTGTTGAGCAGATCACGATTGTACAACGTTTGACTGGCCACCCTGAAGAACAGAAACGTCCTATTTCACAGAATGGTGTGAAGTATCGAACCCTTTGCGAACAATGTAATACACGCTTGGGGCGTCGCTACGACCCAGTTCTTAATAGCTTTGCTCTTGGAGTAGGCAGGATTCTTAAATCAATTGTGGAAGTTCCACCAATGATTCATTACAAGACGCAACCAGCAATATTGATTAGAGCTATTCTTGGTCATTTAGTTGCAGCGAAGGGAGTTATAGACCATAATGTTGTTGATCAGAAAATACGCGAATTTCTGTTTGATGATCAAGCTCAGATCCCTGAAGAAATTAAAATTTTTTACTGGATTTATCCATATGAAGAAATTGTGGTTGTTCGTGATGTCATTATGCCTGCGGTCAGAGGAAACTTAAGTGAATTTAGTGAACTTGGAACCTTTAGCGGCATCCTTAAATATTTTCCAGTAGCTTACGTGGTTTGCAATTTAGAACAATATGAAGGACTCGACGAATTAACAACCTATCGTGATCTCAAGCTAGAAGAGACTGCTGAGATTCCACTTCGCTTAACTGACATAAAACATTCTGAATGGCCAGAGATGATTGATGAGGGAAACTTTATGGCAGGCGGATTGAATCTAAACAGTTCTGTTCACGCTCGCCCAAAAAAACCAAAAGCATGACTTCCCCACAAACAACTTTTACATACTGTCTCAACCGAGAATTGGCGGTCTAACTATTGATTATACGGAAAATTTCCGTATAACACTCCTGAAAGTAATGATATGGGTCAACTTTCGGCATATCACCCTATTTAGGCGCGATCGCCAGAACTTTTCCGTATATTACGCCCAAAAGCGTGTTAGCCAGATTAGCCTACTGCTAGTGGAGCGGTAGGAGCCACATTAGGGAACGCACCCTACAAGATCGGCGATCACACTGATTAGCTTTCGTCGGTCGGAGTGCATTGGGGTTGTTATGCCGTGTCACCAACAGATATGATGCGCCAATCACCTTATGGAATAAACAACCGACCAGCCCCCATATAGTCTTGGATATCGATCACAATTTCTACAAGCCTTTCAACGCAGCGTTCTCGATAGTCAGATTCGTTGACCCTATCCGGATCGCCAATCGTAATGATCGGAAATGAAGTCGGTTGATTTTCTTCACGCATTACTTGTTCCAACGAGTCTTCACCCTTCGCATTCCGGTTTGCTGTAAGTAAGAGCATCCCGTTGGTTTGGGCAAATCTCCAAACTACTCGATCATTGCTGTCTGCGGGTAAGCCAACGTCTTCAAATGTCCTCAACCGAATTAGAGCGAGATCTAATAACCCGCTAACAACAAGACTTCCAGAGATCAGAATTGCCTGCCGATTCAAGTTGTAATCAGCCAGAACAATCATTGCTTCTTCGCTTCCCGCTTTGCTCTCCGTTCCTGAAGTTTAGCTCTAACCGCTTCATAGCCTGGACGAGGAGGAGTAGCAGCGATCCGAGCAAAACGTTCGCGATTCCTCTCTTCCCAAAATTGTTTAGTTTCTGCGGCAGTCTTTAAAACCTCCTGATATTCCGCTTCCACTTCTGTTCGATGTGTTTCAATGTAGGAAAGGGCAGCATGAATCTGAGCATCTGTAAAATTGAAGGCATCACGAATAAACTTGGGTGGATACTGAGCTTTGAGATAATCCATTACGTCATACAGAGTAATACGAGTATCCGCAATTGTAAGCCCTCGCTCTGTGCGGATTATAGCTGTTTGTCCATTCGATGCCAGTGCCATAGCAGTCTTAGCTTTTAATCATTTAATTCCATAGTAGCGCACAAAAAAAGCAAGGGGAGCCAACGCCCCCCAACGACTGATTCACAAAATCCTTAATCCTCAACCCAGACCTTCAAAATGTATTTCAGCCTCGTTCCTGCATCTAGCCAGTAGTGAACTCCAACATCTGGCAGTTCAGTATCATTTGTGTGAGCGTCACCCCGTCCTATGCCATCATCAAAGGGAGTAATACGGTGTTTGGAAACCTCTTTGTGGAATTCCACCCGTGTTATTCTTGCTCCGGTGCAAGGAAATTTATCGTCTCCTCACTTACCAAGAAATCCACTTTCATAAGTTTGTGAAACATCAACTGCTAATCGTTCAGCCATAATAAACCTCCTTTTTTGCTGTAACTTTTCCGTATATCACGCCCAAAAGCGTGTTAGCCAGATTAGCCTACTGCTAGTGAAGCAGTAGGAGCCACATTAGGGAACGCACCCTACGGCTAACTGTGAGTATGAGGCACACGGGATGTGAAGCCGCCTAACGGCTTAATTGAGCAGCAAGAGATTCCGTTCAACTAAGCGTAAACTACTCTAATATTGTCCGCTCCAATGATGTGTTATGCCCCGATCGCTTATCAATTATTTATCTTTGCGATCGCCGACAATCTCTCGGAACTCATCAACGAAACCGATAACTTTTGCTTGCTTAAACTTGTCTAAAAATAGATAACTTTAACGGGCGTATCGTTTCAGCATAACGTTCGAGTTCAGAGGCGCTGCGCAGCTTTATCGCGCAGCGGCCCCTGGAACGAAGTGTTATGTTTCAAGTTTATCGAAGGCACTGATTAACCAATCGATCTTCTGATCTTTTCTATATGGACTGGGATAGCGGTACCAAGGGTAGTCCAACTGTAGCCCCTGCACCCCAGGGATTTCGGATAAGAATGCAATAGCAGCATTTCGAAGTACTTCAGTAGAACCCCATGCTGCAACTATGCGAGAACTTCCCGCACAATCACGTTGAAGCCCGCCGAGCCGCTTGGGATGGATAATGCTATGGGGACTGGAGGGGTCACGCTTCTGAGCATCCTCAAAATCCACTGAAAAGCTGCCGCTGTTTCCGTTTCTGAGATCTGATAGGTTGAGAACCCTGACGTGCTTCCACCTCTTTAGCAACATCAGGCGCATCAGTTGGTACTGCGCGTTATCTGGCCTGGCTGGAATCAGTTCCCTCGACCATCCGCCATCAAGTACATCGCTCACTGAGTAGCATTTTGGAATGTAACTTATATCGAGTGGCCTAGAAGAACCCGGATTCATCATTATCACTACCGCGTCCGGCACCCCTGTGGCTTCAGAATCTCCGGCATTGGCGATAATTTCCAAAACGCTTCGGCACGGAAACACTTTTCCGGCGATTTCTACGTCATAGAAATGCCCTCGCACCGAGAAGGAGCGCTTCAATTCATCTGCGTAAACAAATTCCACTTAGGCTAGCGCTCCGAATGAAACATAACGGCTTAATTGAGCAGCAAGAGATTCCGTTCAACTAAGCGTAAACTACTCTAATATTGTCCGCTCCAATGATGTGTTATGCGCCGATCGCTTATCAATTATTTATCTTTGCGATCGATATGATGTAGCCTGTGTTAGCGTTAGCGTAACGCACGGATTTTGAACATTAGATAAGGTGCGTTACATTTCATTAACGCACCCTACAAGATCGGCGATCGCACTAAATCCGTTGAGTAACGCACAGAAAACGGGTTTCTCCGAGAAACCCGTTTTCTACTCATGCAAAAGCAATTTTGTAGGGTGCGTTAGGCGGTGATAAGCTTGGAATGAAAAAACAAAATTAGTAATCCGCCGTAACGCACCAGTTAAGTATTATCAAAGTTCTCATCAACCAGAAGCTTAATCATTCTTGCTGCGCTGCTTTACGCGCAAGAAAGCGATCTCGCAATCCCTGGGGGTCAAATCTCTCTTGATTGATTACCCGAATCTCCTGTGCTTGCTGTTGTCGCTGTTGCAAGTAGGATTCTACTTCCGATTGGTGCTTGAGGTAAAAAGCGATCGTGGCGTAAACGTCAGCTAGATTTAGTGATGGGTAACGATTAACGATTTCCGCTGCCGTCGCACCCTGATGAAATAAGGTCATAAGCATTTTCGTCGCCGTGCCTAGAATTTTCTTGTCTAGTACAGCATCGCTACCATAGCATGATCGATTTAACTTGACTAGGAATGGATAAAGGCAAATAATCAATTAATCGATCGAGATCAAGACTCAATGTCTGATAACTTGTTATTGGTGGGGTAGGGAATCACCTAAGTCACCCTGTTGAATTATTGATTGTCACTAAAAATGTTTAAGCGATCGCTTTTCTTGCCCCTGTTAATTTTATCCCTTAGTTGTACGCTGCTTTTTAGTGCTTGTCGTCAACAAACAGCTAATAATCCTCCGGCAACGACCAATAATAATTCAGAAACTTTAAAACTTTTATATTGGCAAGCACCGACGATTTTAAATCCCCATCTCTCCACGGGATTCAAAGACTCAGAAGCGAGTCGCATTACCTTAGAACCTTTGGCTAGTTTCGATGAAAAAGGGGAATTAGTTCCTTTTTTAGCGGCAGAAATTCCTACTCTTGAAAATGGGGGAGTTGCCCGGGATGGTAAATCGGTGACATGGAAGCTAAAAAAAGATATTAAATGGTCAGATGGTAGTCCTTTTACTGCCAAAGATGTCATCGCTACCTATAATTTTATCACTAATCCGAAAACTGGTTCTACTAGCGCCGGCAATTATGAAATAGTTAAAACTGTGGAAGCGATCGATCCCCATACAGTTAAAATAACTTTTAAGCAAGTTAATCCCGCGTGGTCATTAGTTTTTGTGGGGACAGAAGGGATGATTTTACCAGCACATCTCTATGAAAAGTATAGCAATGAAACGGCACGCCAGGCCCCCGCTAATTTATTACCGGTGGGAACTGGCCCCTATAAAGTGGTAGAATTTAAACCAGGAGATACGGCAGTTTATGAACCAAATTCTTTCTTTCGAGAAGCGGATAAATTGGGTTTTCAAAGAATAGAATTAAAAGGAGGAGGTGATGCAACTTCGGCGGCAAGAGCGGTTTTACAGACACAGGAGGCGGATTATGCCTATAATTTGCAAGTAGAAGCCAAGGTTTTAAGTGATTTAGAAAAAGCGGGTCGGGGTCAGTTAATATCTAGTTTCGGTTCTTTGATTGAACGAGTTTTATTTAATCTGAGCGATCCTAATCAAGCTACTCCTGAAGGTGAGAGGTCTAGTATTAAGTTTCCCCATCCTTTTTTGAGTGATGTAAAAGTAAGAGAAGCTTTATCTTTAGCCGTTGATAGAGATACTATTGCCACGCAGCTTTATGGTATTACTGGGAAAACAACTCCTAATTTTATTGTGATGCCATCGGAATATAATTCGCCCAATACTAGCTATGAATTTAATCTAGAAAAGGCTAATAAATTACTAGATGATGCGGGATGGAAAGATAGTAATGGTGATGGCACTAGGGATAAAAATGGGGTAGAAATGAAATTAGTTTTTCAAACTACTGTCAATCCTCTCCGTCAGAAAACCCAAGAAATTATCAAACAAAGTTTACAAGCGATCGGGATAGGAGTAGAATTAAAAACTGTTGATGCCAGTATTTTCTTTTCTAGCGATCCTGCTAACGATGACACGGTAGAAAAGTTTTATGCTGACCTACAAATGTACACTACCGGTAATAATAGTCCCGATCCGAAAGCCTATTTTAAAACCTTTACCTGTAGCGAAATTCCCCAAAAAGCTGATGGTTGGGCCGGGGATAATTATGCTCGTTATTGCAATCCTGAATACGATAAATTATGGCAAGCTTTTAGTCAAGAATTAAACCCAGAAAAACGGCGAGAAATAGCGATTAAAATGAATGATATGTTAATTAATGATTTTGTGATTATTCCCCTAGTTCATCGTGCCGATGTGGTGGCAATTAGCAATAGTTTGTCGGGGTTTAAATTAACTCCCTGGGATAGAAATACTTGGAACATCAAGGACTGGAAGCGTAGTAAATAAATGCTCAAATATTTTCTGAGAAGATTATTATTTTCGATTCCCACTCTTTTAGCTATTAGTATGGTAGTTTTTGGCATTTTAGCCCTAGCGCCGGGGGATCCGATGGGAGAATTTGCCGCTAATCCCGCTATTACGGAAGCGGTGCGAGAAAATATTCGCAAAAGTCTCGGATTAGATCAACCGCTTCCCGTGCGTTATGTCAAGTGGTTGTTAGCATTTCTTCAAGGAGATATGGGCTATTCTTTCACCAGTCGCAGCCCGGTTTTTACCCTCATTTGGCAGCGTTTACCCACAACCCTCTGGATTGTCGGTATTGCCTATGTTTTTGGGGTTTTAATTGCTTTTCCTTTGGGCATAATTTCAGCAGTCAAGCGCTATTCTTGGTTAGACAAAATCATCTCTACTTTTTCCCTACTTGGCTTTTCTTTACCCACTTTTGTAACGGGATTATTATTAATTATTATCTTTAGTGTGCAGTTAAACTGGCTACCATCTTTTTATAACAGTACCCTAGAAATCAGTGATTTTAATAGTTTGATCGAGCAGGTTAAACAGTCAATTATGCCTGTAACTGTATTAAGCTTATATCAAGGGGCGATGTTGATGCGTTTCGTGCGTTCTTCCGTAACTGAAGAAATTCACCAAGAGTACGTTAAAACTGCCTTAGCCAAGGGACTAACTAATTTTTCTGTCCTAACTAAGCATATAGTTCGCAATGCTTTAATCCCCGTTGTCACCCTGATTGCTCTCGATATTCCCTCAATTTTTACCGGTGCTTTAGTCACAGAACAAGTGTTTCGTGTACCGGGTATCGGTGCTTTATTAATTGATTCTATTTCCCGCAGTGATACCCCCGTAGTGATGGCGATTACCTTTATCTATGGGATTTTAATTGTTATCTTTAACTTAATTGCCGATTTAACCTATAGTTGGCTCGATCCGCGAGTCAGATATTAACTATGAACATCATGCGATCCTTACACACGGGGATTTTAGTCACCGATCTAGAAAAAGCTGTTAACTTTTACGAAAATGTTCTAGGATTGACTAGAATCGATCGCCCTTTTCAATACGATGGGGTTTGGTATCAAGTGGGAGATTATCAAATTCATTTAATTGTCGATACCAATTACCAAAACTACCGTCCCAATCCCGAAAAATGGGGACGCAATCCTCATATTGCTTTCGCTATTGATGACGTGGCGGCCATGGGTAACTATCTAGAAAGTCAAGGTTATACAATTCAAATGAGTGCCTCCGGTAGAAAGGCCTTATTTGTCAGCGATCCCGATGGTAATATCCTAGAAATGAGCCAAATTTAGCCTTAATTAGCTAGACACAATTAATTACACATATCTAACTACCCCTTGCCTCTTGCCTATCCTAACCAAGAAGTTAATTTTGTTCCATTGCTTAAAAATTCTAGAATATGTTAGACCAATTACAGACTCAACTCTATCACCTTGAACAATACGCCGATCGCTTAGTGACTTCCCAACTAACTCACCTTAGTTTTGTCAGTATTGCCGTGATTTTTCTAGCCGGTTTACTTACCAGTCTTACCCCCTGTATGCTGTCGATGTTGCCGATTACCGTCGCTTATATCGGGGGTTACGAAAATAAAGGTCGTTTAGCGGCTTTTTGGCAGTCCACATGGTTTTCTCTGGGATTAGCCACCACCTTAGCGGGATTGGGACTAATTGCCGCTACTCTAGGAAAAGTCTATGGACAGGTGGGGATCGGTTTACCAATTATCGTCAGTGCGATCGCTATTTTGATGGGGTTAAACCTCTTGGAATTATTACCCCTGCGCTTCCCCTCCCTTGGCGCTACCGATTGGATTACCGGCGATTTTCCCCCGATTTTGCGGTCCTATCTTCTCGGTTTAACATTTGGTTTAATCGCCTCTCCATGTAGTACACCTGTTCTAGCAACGTTATTGGCATGGGTGGCAAATACGGGAGATTTAAGCTTAGGAGGGGGATTATTGTTATCCTACACTGCTGGCTATGTTTTACCCCTAATTATCGTCGGTTCTTTTACTGCCTCGCTAAAAAGCTTTCTTTCCCTACGTCAATGGTCCGGGTGGATTAATCCTGTCAGTGGAGTTTTATTAATCGGTTTTGGAGTTTTTTCTTTATTATCTCGTCTGCTGTGATGGTGGAGAGTTATGATAGATAATTGGCTAGAATTGTAAAACTTTTAACTATGACTATATCGGAAACTTCCTCAAATTTAAAGAATAGACCGCCTCAATGGGGACGTAAATTTATCCAGACTATTGCCGATCTGCGATTAGCAATTATCCTCTTACTTTTAATCGCTATTTTTAGCATTTCTGGGACGGTAATCGAACAGGGACAATCCCTATCTTTTTACCAAGCTAATTATCCTGAGAAACCCGCTTTATTTGGGTTTCTGACTTGGAAAGTTTTATTACTATTGGGATTAAATCATGTTTATAGTACCTGGTGGTATCTATCATTATTAATTCTCTTCGGTTCCAGTTTAACCGCTTGCACCTTCCGACGACAATTACCCGCTTTAAAGGCGGCAAGAAACTGGCAATTTTATCAACAATCTCGCCAATTTCAAAAACTAGCTTTAAGTGCTGAATTAGAAACTGGTTCCCTAGAATCTCTCAACCCCTTATTAGAAAAAAAAGGCTACAAAGTTTTTCTAGAAAATAACAGTCTTTATGCTCGTAAAGGTCTGATCGGTAAAATCGGCCCGATTATCGTTCATGCAGCCATGTTAATTATTTTAGCAGGAGCGATCTGGGGAGCGTTAACGGGGTTTTTCGCTCAAGAAATGGTAGCTAGTGGCGATAGTTTTCAGGTTAAAAATATTATTGAAGCTGGACCATTATCTAAAAATTCTCTCCCCAAGGATTGGGGGATTAAAGTTAATCGTTTTTGGATTGATTATAGTCCTAAAGGTGATATAGAACAATTTTATTCTGATTTGTCGGTGATCGATAATCAAGGACAGGAGATTGATCGCAAAACTATTCAAGTTAACCAACCTTTGCACCATAAAGGGGTGACTTTTTATCAAACCAGTTGGGGAATTGCCGGGGTAAAAGTACAGGTAAATAATAGTCCGATCCTACAGCTACCGATGGCTAGTTTAGACACCAAAGGTAATGGACAAATCTGGGGAACGTGGATTCCGACTAAAACCGATCTTAGTGAGGGAGTTTCTCTTTTAACCAGAGATTTACAAGGTACGGTAATCGTCTATGATGCTAAGGGAGATTTAACCTCTGCTGTACGAGAAGGAATGACGATTCCTATCAATGGAGTTAATCTAAAAATAGTCGAATTAGTGGGCAGTACAGGGTTACAAATTAAGGCAGATCCGGGAGTACCTATCGTCTATTTAGGTTTTGCTTTATTGATGATGGGAGTGGTAATGAGTTACTTTTCCCATTCGCAAATTTGGGCTTTACAATTGGGCGATCGCTTTTATATTGGTGGTAAAACTAATCGCGCTCAAGTCAGTTTTGAACGGGAACTAATCGATACTATCGAAATGTTAAAGTTAAAGTAGAATTGACGTTAATTTGGTGTCGTTTCCCGATCAGTAGGTAGGTGTTAAAAATTTTCTGATCCCCCCACCTATCGGCACCCCCCTTATCAAGGGGGGCAGGGGGGATCAGAGGCAAAATCTATCTTATATTTAATTAGAATCACTTACTTAAAAAGTTCTGTTTATCTATCTTTTGCCTTTTGCCTACCCTAACCAAGAACTTAATTTTGTTCAATTACTTATATGCCAGAATTGCCAGAAGTAGAAACGGTGCGTCGCGGATTAAATCAAGTTACCCAGGGCAAAAAAATTATCGGTGGGGAGGTATTATTACAGCGTACCCTAGCCTATCCTAATTGCGAGGCAACTTTTCTGCAAGGAATTGCTCAGACCACGATTACCAATTGGCAGCGCCGAGGCAAATATCTCCTCGCCAATTTAGATAATGGTAGCAGTATCGGGGTTCATCTGCGTATGACCGGACAATTGCTCTGGGTAAAAGATACCACTCCCCTGCCGATTCATACGCGCTTACGCTTCTTTTTTGCCAATCAGCAAGAATTGCGCTTCGTCGATACCCGCACTTTCGGGAAAATTTGGTGGATTGCCGCCGATAAAACCCCAGAAAGCGTGATTACTGCTCTCAAAAAACTGGGATTGGAACCCTTTGATCGCAATTTTACCCCCGATTACCTCTATAGTCACTGTCAAAAAAGTCGTCGTCCGATTAAAACTTTTCTCCTCGATCAAAATGTGGTGGCAGGAATTGGTAATATCTACGCGGATGAAGTTCTTTTTAAAAGTGGTATCCATCCCCAAACTGCCGCTAATCTCTTAAAAATTGAGCAAATAGACTTATTGACAAAAAACATTATTTCTGTACTGGAAACAGCGATCGCTGAAGGCGGCACCAGTTTTAGCGATTTTCTCCACGTTACGGGAGTTAATGGCAATTATGGCTCGATGGCCTGGGTTTATGGTCGTACTGGCGAAAATTGTCGCCTTTGCGGTGCAACTATTGCCAGAATTAAATTAAGTGGACGCTCCTCTCATTTTTGTCCCCAATGTCAAGTCTCAACAGTAATCAGTAAACAGTAATCAGTAAACAGTAATCAGTAAACATCTCCAAAAATTATAACTCAATCACAGCTTGCTTTTATGCTATGTACTGATTAAGTAGGGTTTGCTGAATATCAGTATAATCTTTGCTAGAAAAGGTTTTTGGGACTTTTTTAACCAAAAAAGTGCAAGAAACAAACGTTGAGAAATCGATCCGAGGGACTCAAAACCCTTGCACTTTTATTGGCTATCGCCAGATAAAATTCAGAAACTAAGCGACGAAATTACCATTTTGCCAACTGTGTGGCTCCTAGATTCCCTCTGGGGACTTATTCTGCAAACCCTAAGTAGTTCGATAGCTAAAAACTCACATCCGATAACTGATAACTGATAACTGATAACTGATAACTGTTGTAAGCTGATAGCTAGATGGTCAGGTCACGGAAATCGATGCAAAGTTCACTGAAAAGGATTATCATCGGTGCGAGTTTTTTTCTCGCTACGGTAGTCGGGGCAACTATCGGTTATATGGCCTACGGTTGGAGTTTTCTAGATGCCGTTTATATGGTGATTATCACCATATTTGGGGTAGGTTTCGGGGAAGTTAAACCGATTAACACTCCCAGTCTGAGAGCTTTTACCATGTTAGTTATCGTCTGTGGGACCACCTCGGCCGTTTATGTGGTGGGAGGTTTTTTTCAGATGCTCACCGAGGGAGAAATTAACAAAGCTTTTAGCGATCGCCGGATGAATAAAGAGATGGAATCCCTAGAAAATCACGTCATAATCTGTGGTTTTGGGCGCATAGGACGCATCCTAACGACTAAATTGGCAAAAACAGCCCAATCCTTTATTATCGTCGATAATAACCCCGATCGCATTAGATTAGCTCAGGAAAAAGGTTACATAACTCTTAATGGTAACGCCACCGATGAAAGTATTCTCCAGAAAGCCGGCATCGACAAAGCGCGAGTTTTAGCGACTGTGTTACCCGATGATGCCTTAAATGTCTTTATCACTTTAACCGCAAGAGAACTCAGTCCGCAACTATACATCATCGCTAGAGGAGAATATCCCAGCACTGAGAAAAAATTAAAATTAGCTGGAGCCGATCAAGTGGTTTTACCTGCTACCATTGGAGCAGAGAGAATGGCCCATTTAATCACCCATCCGGCCGCGATTGATTTTTTACAGGAAGATGAAGGTAGGCGCAATCTTAACGAATTATTAGCCGATATCGACCTACAATTTGAAGAATACTCGATTTTAAGCAATTCTCCTTTTTTGGGACAACCCATCAGTCAGATGGAAGTGCGGGGACAAGGTGCTTTTATTATCGTCGCTATCCGTCAATTTGATGGTGGTGTCATCGCCCATCCCGACAATTCCACCATTCTACAGCAAGGCGATACGGTCATTTTATTAGGTCATCGGGGCGATGTTCCTAATTTTGCCCGTCGTTATGCTCTGCGTCGAGAAATGCGCTATCGTGGGTCTTCTTGGTAGGATATTTACCTACAAAAAAGTTTAGCTCTCTAATTCCTTGTGTAATAAGTTTAACTTATGTAGGAGCGATCAATCTTTGTGTCCTCTGTGTCTCTGTGGTTCGTTCCACTCACTGGCCCAAGACTGTATCTTAGAATACATTTTACCCACCAAACCGGGGAGAGCCAACTGCTGATAGTTATCAGTTTTTTGTAGAATAGGGAGATTGAGAAAACGAATACCTGCCCCTATGACAAGATTCCCTTTGACTGGTCGCTATTCTGGTTTATGCGTCTTGCTCACTTTATTCTGGTTAAGCGGTCAATCTTTACCGGTGCGAGCAGAAAAAATCTATAATCCCGTCCCCCTCATCCTCAACAAAGAAATTAACGATACTCTCACCGACAAAGATATTCCCACGGGTGAAGGGGGGTTTGCTAGGGATTATACCGTAGATTTGGAAAAGGACGATCAGGTGGCCATCGATCTCAAATCGGAAAACTTTGATGGAGTTTTAATTCTCCTGGCCGACGATGGTTCCACTGTAGCGGAAAATGATGATGGTCCCGATGGTGGCACTAATGCTCTCCTTTTTGCACGGATTACCGAGTCGGGTAAATATATTATTCGGGTGAGAGCTTTCGGAGAAACCGGTGGGGGAAAATTTACCCTGAAATTAACCCGTTTACGGGCTGTGGAGGGCAAAAATTAGCTAATTATTGTCAAAAAAACCAAGAATAGAGCCTCTGTCCACTCTACCACCGCACCGTAGGTATCGCCAGTGTGACCGCGAAGACGACGATATAACCAGTAACCAGTAAGCAGAGCGAGGACGATTCCGGCACTAATAGCGATTATTCCCCAGCTTAGACCGCCAAATAGGGCGATTAACCCCCAAATTACTCCCCCACAGTCCCAAGGCAGACAAAAAGCCACTTTATGAAAGGCTCCCTTACCGGTGGGTTTGAGGTAGGGATAAAGAGCGATCGCCATTACTTGCCCCCAACGTCCCCAAATTGGTGCTAAAATTAGAGCTAAGGCTCGATTATCGCTTAAATCAGTCAAAGCGGCGATTTTTAACAGCAAAACCATGGTCACGGCCATGACTCCAAAGGCCCCAGTAACACTATCGGCCATGACCGCTAAACGACGCTGGGGGTCGGTGACAGCTAAACCATCGGCCGTGTCACTAACTCCATCAAGGTGTAGTCCTCCCGTCAGATAAACCCAAACCCCCACAAGGACAACCGCACGAGTCAGGGGTGGCATTCCCAGACCAGCTAGAGTTATATCGAGCAAAACTAAAATTAAACCCAAAAATAAGCCCACTAAGGGAATCCATCGGGCAATTCTACCAAAATCAGGCCAGGCAATCGGAACCGGAATAATCGTGTAAAAAGCGATCGCACCTAAAAATGAGCGAATTTCTTGACAAATGAAGTTAAATATGGTAATCAATCTCCCCAAAATTAGATTCCGGTATGGCAGCCTTTCTCATAAAGATGAAGTATAACCTAATTTTGTATCGGCCACCCTGTGAGATTTTCAAAACATGAGAACGCCTATAATAATTCGGCATAACACGGTTACTTGTAATTTTATTAGGGAAAGTTCTTGCGATCGCTCTATAGGAGAGTAATATGCGGGCTCTCCTAGGTTTGGTGGGTAAAATGTATTCTAGGATACATTTCTCCTAGCGAGGGGGTGGAACGAACCACAAAGACACAAAGGACACAAAGATCGATCGATCCTATGTAAGTTAAACTAATCACACAGAACCTAGAAGAGCCATATGCGGAAAGATTTCTTAAAAAAATGTGTATTTAGCGTGATATGTGGAAAGTTTCCGTATAATCCATAGTTAGGCCAAACAGTGAAGTCCGTCAAGGTTGCCTGTTTCAATTAGAGATTAGGTGATCGCAAAATGGTTCGCTTCCTTGTTCAGTCCACAGGGGTTATTCGCGATCATGGAAATTAAGAATAGTTAAGTGATCGGGCATAACACACCATTGGAGCGGACAATATTAATGGGTTTTTGTTGGGGGGGAAATACGATCATTTACCGTTCAATTAAACCTTTGGGTAAACACGAGGTATTCGTTTTTTAGGTAAGTTTCAGCAATTTTAAAGATCACAGAAGGAGTTAAATATGTCAGCAGAGAATATTCCTATTCAAATACAAGATAGAGATAATGTACTTGTGGCTGATGACGGCATAGAATGGCGTTATGGAAAACGCCCTGATTATTCAGGAACAAATAAAACATTAAGGGCGCAAAGCGAAAAACACCATCCAACTGGCTCATTAGAAGCTATTGCACAAAATTTAGTAAGAACATTTGAAATGGAAGCCACTTATAAGCTAAATCCAAATCAATGGACATCGGTGGATATACATCAATTTAGAATGCGTACTAACCACGGTCCGGAATATACGGTACAAGACATTATAGAACGCGGAACTTATAATTTATTTTTAGGCGAAACACCGGTTTATAGTTCAAAAGCAGAAGATTTTGAATCAGGTGCAGCAAGTTTTATGAATGCTTTTAAAACTGGCTTTGTTTGGGAAGTTATTGAAGCTTATAGCGGTCCGCCAAGAGTTATTTTTAAATGGAGGCATTGGGGAACACATCAAGGAGAATTTAAAGGTCACGCGCCTACCAACAAACTAATTGAGGTATATGGCATTACAATTGCTGATGTAAATGCAGATTTAAAACTGACTTATGTCGAACATTTTTTTGATAATAGCCAATTTTTAGAAAAATTGGTTTCTGGCGGAAAGTGTCCAATGCACGGTTAGGAGAGGATAACTAAGTGCGGTGGCGAAGGCACTGCGTAGCAGTACGCTATCTCCCTAGTGTCCGTTCCCTAAAGTGGCTCTTACTGCTCCAGCGATCGATTTTTGGGGAACGCACCATGCAGATTAATTGCAGCTGTGGGTTTAAGTGCGATGGCGAAGGCACTGCGTAGCAGTACGCTGATCTTGTCGGTTGGGTTGACGGCTGTTATCCAACACCCTCAAAACCAAGATTAAATAAGGTAGGATAGACGATGGATAGATTTTCTAGATTGCCGTGAATGGAAGCGTCTATATTGAAACAAGTATTTTTGGGCATTTAACCGCCAGACCCACTGACAATCTGATCGTTGCTGCTAATATCAAGATCACCCAGGATTGGTGGAACGAACATAGTAGCTCATTTACGCTTTACGCATCAGAGATCGTTGAAGATGAGGCCGCTAAGGGAGATCCGATAATCGCCGCTCAACGGTTAAACTTGTTACAATCCCTAATGCTTCTCGAACTTACGGAAGATGCGTTTGAACTTTCGCAAGCGTTTCTGACTCAAAGCAATCTGCCACTAAAGGCATCTAATGACGCTTTACATATGGCATTAGCAACCGTCTATAACTTAGATTATTTGCTAACATGGAACTGCAAGCACATGGCAAATGCCCAAATTCAGCGTAAGCTGGCTCAGATTAGTTCTGATCTCGGATATATATTGCCAGTTATTTGCACTCCTTATGAGCTTATTGGATATAACCTAGAGGTCTAGTCATGTATAAAAATGAAATTCTCGATGAAATTCACAAGTATAGAGAAGAATACGCTCAATCGTTTCAATATGACTTAAGAGCTATTTTTAATGACTTAAAGCAGAAGCAACTGGCTCATAAAGATAGATTAGTTAGGTTGCCAATTAAGCGAGCGTCTAACAAATCACTGCACCCGACCGCCGGCTAAAGCATTCAATGGAACCGCTAAATCTATAGTGCGATGGCGAAGGCACTGCGTAGCAGTACGCTATCTCCCTAGGGTCCGTTCCCTAATGTAGCTCCTACTGCTCCAGCGATCGATTTTGGGGAACGCACCATGCAGATTGATTGCAGCTGTGGGTTTAAGTGCGATGGCGCACCTAAAAATGAGCAAATTTCTTGACAAATGAAGTTAAATATCGTGGTCAATCCCCCCAAAATTAGATTCCAGTATGGCATCGTTTCTCATAAAGATGAAGTATAACTTAATTTTGTATCAGCCACCCTGTGGGATTTTCAAAACATCTGAGAACGCCTATAATAATTCGACATAACACGGTTACTTGTAATTTTATTAGGGAAAACTTCTTGCGATCGCTCTAAGAGTAATATACGGAAAGTTTCCTGAAAAAATGCATATTTGGCGTGAGATACGGAAAGTTTCCGTATAATCCATAGTTAGCGGGCAAAATCACTATAAAAGAAGATACTCAGCATGATTGATAATAATTGGATCGAAGACCTTCTAAATAAATCAAAATCAAACACCGAAAAAGAAGAAAAAGAGCATAATAATCCGCTTGAGTCTAAGCTGATCACAAATCTTATTGACGAATGTTATAAAATACACAAAGGAGATACTCTTATCCCGCTTGGTAAACTTCTGGCAAGTACCTTTGACCTTCTTATTTCTGCCAATTATTATTCTTATGTTGGGCATAAAGGTTGGTATTATTGCCCTACTCCAACACCGAGCCTTTATTATCATTTTACAAACTGTTGCCCAAGACATGCGCTGGGTAACATTTTCTACTTTCATCCAGCCAGTAAACCAGAAAGCGGCATCATTGGGAAATCTACTTCTAGGCTACTCAGAGCATTTTTGAATGTATTGCTCAAAAAAAGAGGCAGATCTGAAAGAATTTTGAAAGGTGCTGAACCCGTTGATGTTGTTATCGTTAATGAAGAAAAAAATTGTCTCCTATTTGGAGAGATTAAGGCATCTCCCCTGTTGACTTTGCCATTGCAAATGGCATGCGACAAATTGACAGATGATGGCGGAAAAGAAGTTACTGAACATGATGGTAATCTTACAATCAATACAATATTTAACCAGCAAATCAATCTATTTGTTCCCAAGCTCGTTGAAGGTAGTTGGTGTGAATCCCAATATCCTTTTGGTAATAGAGAAGATCTATCTGATAAATATTGGGGCTATCGTTCGGTTATTGAATTGCTTGCAAAAGATGCTAGTTTTTTGAAGAACTATTATAGTTTCTGGAATGAAGCATTGAATAAATATCATCCAAAACTTACAAATTCAATCTACTGGCTCACAAATGCTTGCGGTTCGCCAAGTCCAAGGCCTGACTGGTGGCCAAAATCTAAGGGTGGGGATGGTGCTGGGTTCGAGAGTGTATCTGACAGCAAAACTTCAGTGGGCGTTGATAGAACCGATGACATAAAAAAGGGAATTTACCAAGTCTTAAAACTCGGGAGCGAAGGAAAGCCTGTTGCATCGAAATGGAAATTTAAGGTTGGGATAATATCAAACATTCACGCAGCCAGACATTTTGAAGAATATCTGGAATCTTTGAAAAATCTAATTTGGACACATGACACCACAGGCAAAGCCCATAAAGCTGGTGACCTAAATCCAGAACATCCATTGTATAACCTGTTTGATGGAATTATTGCATTAACCGAAAGCCATTTCAGGGATGAATGGCTCAAAGAAGTTTTTGGACTGGAAAACAACTAATGACGAATCAATTTTATTATTTGAAGCTGCGGGCAAACATCATGCTTGATGGCGATATTGATTTGGCCGAACGCGAGGTAAGGTCATTCTTTAAAAACACTGAGCGCGTTAGCAACCCAGCAGAAGTTGAAACCAAAACAGGGTTATCTAACTCCCTTGCAGGTCTCCATACTAGAAATAATGGTTGTATAGGGTTTTTGGCTTGTGACACTACTTTGTCAAATGATGAATTGGTTCGATTACTGAACTTTATTCAAGAAATATGGTTAGAAAAACCATGTAATACAAAAGTTAAACCTTTAAGCAATAGTGAACGATGGTCATATAAAGTCAAGAGCGGCGGCAAGGATTTTATTTGTTTGTTGCCGTTTATGGCTTGCGGTGAACTGCTTGGCCAAAACAAAATCCCCGAACCAAAGGTAACTGATATCCAGAGTCTAACTGCTTATCTTGCTGGTAGCCAAGATATCAAGCATAAAACAATTAAGGCACCTACAACGGGAGGGACTTCAACCCAACATCTTCATTCACTCCACAAATACAAAGCAAAATTCTTCCCGCGCCTTATTCGCTCTTTTCTCGTTGAATGCCTGCCAAAGCTGCCCACAGATAAAAACAACAAAGTATTACTATTAGATCCATTTGTTGGTAGTGGAACAGCATTAGTTGAGGCTGCACTACTTGGCATTGATTATGCTGGCGTTGATATTGATAAGCTGTCTTGCGCAATATCTGAAGCAAAACTTAACGCTCTTGTGATTGCACCTGAAAGAGTAGATACTTCCATAAATGAATTAATACAAAATGCTACTCAAGGAGCTAGTTACGAAGCAGGTTATAAGTTTCCACGAAAGATTATTCAAAAATTTGAGAGATGGGGTGCGCTTGATGAACAAATTGAATATGAGCGGATTATAACCAAATGGAAAAATGCAATAAGCGGTATTAAAGACAACGAAACAAGGCAACTATTGTGGATATGTCTTAGTGACGCTCTAACGAGAAAATTTGTTATTCGTATGATGGGTACTGGTGTGGGAAGATTTGCCCTTGAAATAGCGAAAACATCGCTTGACACTTTAATTATATCTAATTTGAAATTACTTACAAGAAGTTGCCATGCTGCACAAAGCTTGATAGAGGCATATCAAATATCACTCGGTAAAGGGACGGTTCGCCAAGGGACAGCAGTTAGCCTCCCTTTTGCTGACAATAGCTTTAGTGTCATTATTACATCCCCACCTTATTTGCCAGCGTCTTCTGGCCGGGAGGATTACCTAGTGGGTAAAGCTGTTTCTTGCTTGGCTTTAAACTTGATGTCCGATGATGAAATTGAAGCAGCAGAAACGAGTTCTGTTGGATCAATGAAATGGTCAATTGAAAATGGCGACAGTTTACCTAGTGCCGTTTATGAATTACACGATTGGCTTTTAAGCGACCCTCTTAGAGAGATTAAAGCAAAGCCAGTCCTTGCCTACTACATGGCATTAAAAAAAGCATTAAAAGAGAGCTTTAGAGTTTTAATGAACAACGGGTTGGCTTTTTTCGTTATTGGTAAAGAAAGTGTATTCTATAAATTTAGTAGCAGAGAAGTTCTATATAAAGTTGATTGTGACAAAATATTTGCTGATCTTGCTCTGTTATCAGGGTTTAAAATTGAAGATAAAATTGATGTAGAGCTTGATAAAAAAAATATGAATGCAAGGCCAAGGTCTCTGGATTCCTTTTACGAAACAGTTTTTATCTTAAAAAAGATATCAGACCGCTAACAACCGCATCAACTCGGACTGGCAATGGAGGGCAGCGGAATGGCCAGCAGCCGATCTGGTAGCCGTAGTGGATTGTTTCAGCTAATTTGTTATATTAGAAAAATGCTATAAATTCTATAATCTAAGACTTCAAGCCGAAATCTATTGCCCTATTTTAGCTGAAACAGTCCAGTAGGGTGCGTTCCTTAATGCAACTTCTACCCCTCCACTGATCGATTTTGGGGAACGCACCATGCAGATTGATTGCAGCTGTGGGTTTAAGTGCGATGCCGCACCTAAAAATGAGCGAATTTCTTGACAAATGAACTTAAATATGGTAATCAATCCCCCCAATTCGCTCCCAATATGGCATCGTTTCTCATAAAGATGAAGTATAACTTAATTTTGTATCAGCCACCCTGTGGGATTTTCAAAACATAAGAAAGCCTATAATAATTCGGCATAACACGGCTACTTGTAATTTTATTAGGGAAAACTTCTTGCGATCGCTCTATTGGGACTTAGGCGTTTTCGGTCAGCAAAAAAGGCTCAAACCATTACGGGACAAAGGGTTAACCTCGATTGATGATTTTCCTTGATCTATCTGGGTTTCAGCGATTTTGGGCTTCTCGAAGTAAATCCCAAGCGGGGATTGGAGTTGAGGCTTTTATCGATTTGTTTTTTGCGATCCTTGTACAGCAACATTTTTGAAGATTATCAACTACTAATAAATAATTAACTGAAAGTCCCTCCCATTATTGTTTCTATCGTTTGTTTTCGGATTTATGCAAGAGGTCTAATATATGGAAAGATTTTTTAAAAAATGTGTATTTGGCGTGATATGTGGAAAGTTTACATATAACATATAGTTATGCAGTTTTATTTTGTTAGATTCCTTAACTAGAAAGACTTTTAGTCTTAAGATAATATTATGTCGAGGTTTATTTAATATGAAGACAGAAGTTGTTGTTGCGTTGATTGCTGGAACACTAGCACTTGCAGGCTCAATACTGACCTTTTACTTAACTAAAATCAGAGAAGACAATACCAAGAGACTTGAACATACAATGGAGCATTATAGAAGCCAGATTGAAGAATTCTATGGACCACTCTTCAATCTCGTGTATCAAATTGATAAGTTATATTATGTCAAAGAAGATATTGTTAATCCTGCCTCTGGGGTTCATGATCCACTAAGTGAAGAGCAAAAGAAGGAAATTGAGTCCTTTTTTAAGAATGAATATTTCTTTGATCTTCATAAAGAAATACTCAGAATTTTGCGAACCAAGCTTTATCTAGTTGAAGGGGCGGAAATACCTGCTAGTTTTTACGAATATCTTTATCATGCCACTCAAGAACAAGCTCAATTTAGATTGTGGAAGGAAAACAATATAGATACCAAGCATATTGTTGGAAAACCTTTTCCTGACCAGTTCATTAAAGACATTAAATTTGGTCTGCAAGGTGCGCTGCAAAGATATAATCAAACTAGGCAGATTTATAAGAGAAATATATTTGGTATTTGATTAGACCTCTTGCATAATTTTTTTATGGTATAATA
>VYLM01000016.1_pt1 | contig 42816 bp, 46 predicted proteins | sample 5109491 | NCBI WGS metagenome assembly VYLM01 (sample SAMN12291813, study PRJNA351875) | freshwater metagenome | isolation source: freshwater lake | place: USA: Michigan, MSU3 lake | collected 2011-08-06 | reverse complement strand
GTTTAAACTCTTCTGGATTCAAATTTTTTACTTTTTCGTAAGTCATTGTTTTTCTGAGTGTTTTACTTTATTTTACATAATCAGTTCCTATTTTTGCAGGAGGTCTATTATTAGATAAGGTGCGTTACATTTCATTAACGCACCCTACCAGATCGGCGTACTGCTATGCAGTGCCTTCGGCATCGCACTTGGACTGACAGCTTCAATCAATGTGCATGGTGCGTTCTCAAAAATCCTGCATTAGGGAACGCACCCTACAGCGATTGCGATCTATTCAGAAACTTGCCGCATAACGGCTAAGTTATGCCGTGCATCTCACCGATAAGACTGCGATCGCCCTAATTTTTAAGCGTAGCCGACAATATCATGGAATGAATAACCGACCAACCCCCTTGTAATTATCAATATCTACAGCAATTTCGATCAGTCGTTCAGCGCAGCGCTCTCTATACTCAGCTTCACTCAAACGATCGAGATTTCCAATCGTCAACACTGGAAACGATTTCTCTGTGTTCTCTTCTCGCATAACCTGCTCAAGGGAATCATCACCCTTCATATTTCGGTTAGCAGTAAGAATCATCATCTCCTGTTCTTGAGCATAGCGCCAGACTACGCGATCGCTACTTTCCATCGACAGTCCAACCTCTCTAAAGGTGACAAATTGGACAGACTGAAACTCAAGCCAACCACGTTTTGCCAATATACCAAGAAAAATCAGCGCATAACCGTCGAGGTTGTAGTCAACTAAGAAAGTCATTGTTTTTGTGCAGCACGTCTGGCTCTCTGCTCCTCAAGCTTTGCCCAAAACGCTTCTTGTCCTGGTTTATGTGGCATTGCTGCAATTCGAGCAAAGCGTTCACGGTTACGATCTTCCCAGTATTGGCGAATTTCTTCCCTATTCTGAAGAACCTCTTGATATTCAACCTCGACCTGAGCTTGGTTTGCCTCAATGTAGGACAAAGCTGCGTCAATTTGCGCGTTCGTGAGGTTAAATGTGTCACGAATCAGTTTAGGAGGATAATCAGCTTTTAGGAGATCGATCACATCATAGAGGGTGATGCGCGTGCCAGCGATCGTCAGTCCTCGCTCTGTACGGATAATTTTCGCTTGTTGGTTTGCCGTCCAGGTCATTCCCTTAGCTCCTTAGAATCCACTTAATGGTCAATGGTTTCACCAGACAAATATTGGTCAATTTTTTCTGACCAATCAGGTTCACCGTTCATTATAGCCCGCCTCTTACGCGACAAAATCAGTGTACTGCTAGGCCGTGCCTTCGTCATCCCACTTAGACTGACAGCTTCAATCAATGTGCATGGTGCGTTCCCAAAAATCTATTGGTGGAACAGTAGGACTTGCATTAGGGAACGCACCCTACGGCGATTGTGATCGCACTATGACAAAGGTTTAATTGTCACTAATCCCCCAGCAAAACCCTGAATATTCAACTCATAGCCATCAAGTAAACCCATACCAACTAATGGATCTGTCTCTGACTCATTGATTTCAATAGATTTGATCTGACCATCCCAGATCACAGTTGCCTCAAATACGTTAAACATACAGAGGCTTCCATCGCCCAAGATTCCCTCTTCTTGCATATACCACGTTAATCCTAGTGTTGTAATGATAGCAGAAGGCAACGTGAGAAATCCACTGTAACCAGTGTCAATAACTGCTTTAATCGCTTGCCTCTGGTGATTTTCGCCTAGCACTACGAATTGAATAATTGCTTCTCGGCGCGAATTGACGCTCCCCATCATCATGGCGACACACTGGGGGAACGAAAGCCAAAACGATGGACGGCACGATGTCCAATGCGAATACCAAATATTTGTGCATCAGGAAAACGTATTAACAGTTGTTTAGCAGCTGTTAGGCTGTCGTCAGCCACTTCAAAAGCCCCTGTTTCGATGTCTATTGCTACAATCTTCCCATGATTCCCTTCCTCGATTTGGGAGCGTACCTGAGACTCGTAGACTTCGTGTCCACGTCGGGCAAATTCTTCTTTGCTGTAGCGGGGTTGTCGAACTGTCATTGAAGCGACCCTGTGGCAACTTTTGCCCCTCTATTTTAACCTCAACATTCGCAATCTTCGCTAACATTCCTCAACTGGTCCCACAAGAGCGGCACCGCACCTAACCTCACAGCTTCAATCAATGTGCATGGTGCGTTCTCAAAAATCCTGCATTAGGGAACGCACCCTACAAGATCGGCGATCGCTACAATCGGAACGATCGCACTTGACTCGCTGGTCGGCATAACGGCTAAGTTGAGCCGCCACGATTAGATTTGAGATTCTTGTGGTTCATCCTGTTTTGGTCGGCTCCAACGACTTGTTAGACCTTGCTTTGGTGGTAAGCTGACTACCTGCCTGCCACTTTCTGCTTGTCTTTTTTGCCAATCTACAAACATTGCATCCAAATCGTAGTTAAAGGATTTAGCGTGTTCTTCTCGAAATTTATGAATTTCATCTAAAATGTCATCTTGCCACATCGTTATAATCTCCTAAAAGTTCGTAAGGAGTACAAATTATGGGTAACTCGTATCCCAAATCAAGACTGAGCTCTGCCAACTTCCTCTGAATTTGAGCGTTGGCAATATGTTTACAGTTCCATGTTAACAAGTAATCTAGCCCGTGGACAGTCGCCGCAGCAATGTGAACCGCATCATCAGAAGCTTTGGCAGGAAGGTTGCTTCGTATAAGAAACTGGGCTGCCAAGTTGCGTACAGCTTGATTGAGTTCAACCAAAGGCATTTCATTGACAATTTCTAACCTTTTCAAAGCAATCTCTGTATCTCCCTTAGCGACTTCATCTAAAACAACCTGTGAAATATAGAGAACAAAATCATTACGGCGATTTTGCCACCAATCCCGTGTCGTTTCAATATTACCAGCAACAACCAAGTTTTTGGTCGATCTGGCTGTCAGATAGCCAATAACACTGGTTTCAATATAGACGGTTTCCCTCACAGCACTTTCTGAATTTTATTTGTCCCTCATCCTATCGCATTTGAGCTTTATTTTGAGGGTTTGCGAGGGAATTAGTGCGTTCACTTCGTTAACCCACCCTACAAGATCGGCGATCGCACTACTTCTGTCTCTTCTGTATTCCTCTTAGAGCTATCTGAATTACATTACTTCTACATTGGTCTACCTCTAAATTTTTGAGAAATGAATTAGCGTGAGAGAAAATGATCGGAGCCACTAACATTCCAAGATTGTCATCTTGAATACTGTAAATCATGGCAGTACAAGTGTCCATTGCGGCAAATCGATTAGCCCATATTGCTCCTTTAACTGCTATTTCAAGTGCCTTCGCTTTCGTTTGATCAGAGTTACTTCTCTCAAACATTATTTTCATATAGTTTGCAACTATTTCTGCATAACTCCATGTATCGACAGCATCTTTTACAAAGACCTCGTAGTACCTAAAGAATTCTATGACCTTATCCACGAATTCAGGTTGAGATAAGATAACAAAAAAATCTTGAGGCAACTTTGAAATCACTGGGTTTCTGTCATCTTCACTTAGCACAATTAGAGTATCTAGCAAGCTTATAATCTCAGTAGGTAAATATCTATTCTCATTACTCAATCGATTTATGATCTGGGAAAGCATTTGTCCGGCTCTATCAACACCAGACGCTCGATTTAGGATTACATCAAATGCAAGGTTCAAATCTTGCTTCAATTCGGCTAAAGATTGGTAGCGTTTGCCTTTATCATGATCACAGCATCTTTCAATCACATGAAATATAGCAGCGTGTAAATTCTGATCCTTTAGATAAAGAGGATCTCGTTTTGTAAGTAGCCAATAGAAGCTTTTGCCAAGCATGAAAATATCCGAAGGTGGACTCGCTTGCTTAAAGTCTCCATCAATAAATTCTGGGGGCATATATACAAGAGTTCCCCAATAATCACGACTTCCTGTAAAGGTGGTCCCTGCTCCTACAGCCTTAGCTAATCCCAAATCGCTAACGATAACGTCACTACCATTTAACAAAAAATTTTGTGGTTTTATATCTCGATGCTGATAACCTTCTTGATGCAATTCAGCAATACAATCAATCATTTTGTAGAAGACTATTTCCTGATATGCAATGTCATTCATTAGGCGATCAGCTACCTTTGTTAAATCTCCATCAGCATAATACTGCATCACAAAATAAGCCGGTGAATGATGAATATTAGAATCATAAATCTGCAAGACTTTTGAGTTTCCTTGAAACTTTCCTAAATATTTTGTTTCTCTACAAAATCTTTGAATTGCTTCTGGATCAGTATCTTTGCAATACTTTAGAACTAATTGAAAGGGAGGATTACTGATTAAAGCATCAACAAAAAGTATTGTCCCCATTCCGCCAGAATCGCTACACAATCCAGTCACTTTGTACTTCCCATCCACAATGTCTCCAACTTGAAGCATCATGTTAAGCTTTCCTCTTTATCTCAAAGTTTATTGTTTGATGGCAAAAATCAATTTTATCCATATTCAGGCGGGTTGACAAATAGAGAAGCTTCAAATATCGTTCCCACCGATAACTCAGTAGGCTAACTATATATTATGCGGAAATTTTCCGTATATCACGCCAAATACGCATTTTTTAAAGAATCTTTCTGTATATTACGCTCAAATGGAGCGATCGCAAGAAGTTTTCCGTATAATATTACGATAAGCGTGTTATGCCGATTAGCGTACTCTGTTATGAACCCTTCCCCACTGATTTGTTCAAAGTTTTCTCGTTGTGCGACTGTCAGATGAACTTTATCTCGCCTACATCTTCCCATGATTGATGTCCTCAGTTTAGCTTATCTATTGCCCTATTTTAGCTGTGTCAGTCCACTACCAGATCGGCTACCTGAAATTTCAGCTATCTGTAATGAAATTTCATCTATCTGTAACCCTACAGGCCAAAATAGTTTAAAAATCGGCCGAGAATTTCTAGGATAGAAGTAAAGACCATCCTTGCCTACTTTTTCTATGATCCTAGCCGCCGAAACTGGACTAAAAACCGCTACTCTAGACGTAAAAGGCATGAAATGCGCCGGCTGTGTTAGTGCCGTAGAACGACAACTCAGCCAAAATCAAGGGGTAAAATCGGCCCAAGTTAACCTAATCACGGAAATTGCCGTGATTGAATACCAACCAGATGCGATCGCACCAGAGCAGTTAGCCGCAAAATTAACCGCGATTGGATTCCCCACCCAACCGCGCAGCTCATCGACTCCCCTTTCTCAACAAAATCAACGGCTGCAAAACCAACAAAAAGAACGGCAACAACAATTATACCGATTAGCGATCGCTTGTTGTTTACTGGTTTTTTCCCTGATTGGTCACTTACACCACATCGGGGGACCAGAAATCCCCATCCTTCAAAGTATTGCTTTTCACTGGACTTTGGCCACCCTAGCCATTTTATTCCCCGGCCGCGATATTTTCATCGATGGTTGGCGGGGATTACGGCACGGGATGCCAAATATGAACACTCTCGTTAGTTTAGGCACAGGTAGCGCCTATATAGCCAGTTGTTTGGCTCTTATCTTCCCTAATCTCGGTTTAGAGTGCTTTTTTGATGAACCGGTCATGCTGTTAGGGTTTATTCTCCTCGGACGGACTCTAGAAGCGCATTCCCGTCATCGCGCAGCCGCAGACTTAGAAGCGCTTACCTCCCTACAACCGGCAGTGGCTCACCTAATTGGTAGTACAGATGACCGTGTGGGCGTGGCCATTCCCGTGGAACAGCTGCGCGTCGGGGAATGGGTGCGCGTCTTACCCGGGGAAAAAATTCCCGTGGATGGGGAGATTATTCAGGGAAGAACCACGGTAGATGAAGCTTTATTAACGGGGGAATCGCTGCCGGTGGTTAAGGAAATGGGAGATCTAGTCATTGCCGGCAGTTTCAATCTCTCCGGTGCGATTGCGGTGCAAACTCGTCAGGTGGGGACCGATACCACCCTAGCTAAGATTATCGCAGCCGTGGAATCAGCCCAAACTCGCAAAGCCCCAGTACAGAAGATAGCGGACCGGGTAGCGGGTTATTTTGCCTACGGAGTCATGATAATTGCCCTAATTGTGCTGCTCTTTTGGTATTTTTGGGGAACTAGGCTGTTTCCAGAGGTGTTAGGGTCAACCACAGGACACCACGAGATGATTCAACCCACTTCTCCCCTACTTTTGTCCCTAAAATTAGCGATTTCTGTGCTTGTGGTCGCTTGTCCCTGCGCTCTCGGTTTAGCCACACCGACGGCCCTACTGGTGGGAACCAGTTTAGCAGCCGAACGGGGTATTTTAATTAAAGGGGGTGATGTTTTGGAAACCGTCTCGCAACTGCAAACGGTGGTTTTTGACAAAACGGGAACCCTTAGCCAAGGTCATCCAGAAATTACCGATTGTTTGAGTTTTTCTATCCTTAATTCCCTGGAAATTCAACAATTAGCGGCAGTAGTGGAGAGTGGCACTAATCATCCTCTTGCTCAGGCGATTTTAGACGCGGTTACTCCCCCTACTAACCTGACGGGGGAAGATTTTCAAACTGTGGCCGGATTGGGAGTTTCGGCAAGGGTGCAGGGGTCGAAAATTGTTCTAGGAAATCGGCAATGGTTGGCACAGAACGGCATTAAAATCGATGAAACTATCTGGGGGATTCAAGAGCTTTTACAAGCGGGTAAAACGGTGATTTATCTGGGGATGGAAGAACAATTACTCGGCGCGATCGCTTTTCAGGATCGATTACGTCCCGATGCTCAAACAACCGTTAATCAGTTGCAAAAACTCGGTTTAGAGGTGATTTTACTCAGTGGCGATCGCCAAGAAGTGGTGACAGCGATCGCTAATAGTTTGGGTATTAGCCAATTTTATGCCGAAGTTGCCCCCACCGAAAAATCCGCTTTAATTGCCGACCTACAGACAAAAGAAGGCAAAATCGTGGCTATGGTCGGGGATGGTATCAATGATGCTCCTGCACTAGGACAGGCTAACATCGGTATTGCTCTGGCCGGTGGCACAGAAGTGGCCATGGAAACGGCCGGGATCGTTTTAATTAGCGATCGCCTGGAGGATGTGGTACAATCTCTGCATTTAAGTCTGGCTACATGGCAAAAAATCCGACAAAATCTTGTTTGGGCTTTGGGTTATAATACCTTTGCTATTCCCATTGCTGGTGGTTTATTACTGCCCCATTGGGGTCTAGCTTTCAGTCCGGCCCTAGCAGCAGCTTTAATGGCTTTTAGTTCGGTTATGGTAGTGAGTAATTCCTTGCTTTTACGTCGTCAATTTCCTCCGCTCTCATCGACGAAGGAAAGCAAAAATTAAAGCAATGCCGATTTTTTCTCGATAAATCTATCAAGCGCCGAAAAGAGCAGCTCTCTTATTCTTTGTGCGATAAGTTTAACTGATACAGGAGCGATCAATCTCTGTGTCCTCTGTGTCTTTGTGGTTCGTTACCCAAGAGAGCCAAGATGGCATTTTGTCCCTGTCTTTGTCAGTTGACGGAGACAGGAACGAATCCGGTTAAGCGGTAATTCTGGTCAGGGATTGACCTTGATAATTGTTGGTAATAATCTGGTGAATAGATTCAAAAAATCGCCGACAACGATTATTAGTTCTCAGGGGCAATTCATGATTTTTTACCAATAAATCAATCTGAAGTTCCGAGCTAGTGGGAGGATGAATAAATAATTCCACTTTCACTAACTGGGGAAAGAAAGCATCGTTAGGAACTTCCGATAAAAGCAAGACATCGGTCCGGCGCTTGATGATTTCAAATTCGCCCAAACTTAATATATCATCGTATAAAAACCCGGTCTGATGAGGAGAAATCCCGACAAAATAGGAACAGCAATAGCGAGCCATGGCAGGGAAAAGATGATAAATTGGTCAAGGTTAATCGGTCAAAATCAGGCCATTGAACTACTACAAAGAGCGCTTGAAGTCAATTCGATCGCTCCCGCTTACTTATTCGCCGGCGCTAAGGGGATTGGACGCAATCTAGCAGCAAAATGTTTCTGTCAAGACTTGTTAACTAGAGATCGATCTCCAGAAACAAGGGAATTAATCCTGAAACGCTTTTTAGGGGGCAATCATCCCGATTTACTCTGGATTGAACCCACTTATCAACACCAAGGCAAACTGCTCACCGCAAAAGAAGCACAGGAAAGCAATCTCAAGCGTAAAGCCCCCCCGCAAATCCGCATCGAACAAATTCGCGAGATTACTAACTTTTTAAGTCGTCCTCCCCTGGAATCGGCCCGCTCTGTGGTAGTAATCGAGCAAGCAGACACCATGACGGAATCGGCGGCAAATGCGCTCTTAAAAACGCTTGAGGAACCGGGGAAAGCCACTTTAATCCTGATTGCTCCCAGTCCCTCCTCTTTACTACCCACTCTCGTTTCTCGCTGTCAACATATCCCTTTTCAGCGTCTTTCGGAAGAAAATCTCGCTCAAGTCCTGCGCTCTAACGGACACGCTCGCGTTCTCAATTATCCGGCAATTCTCGGTTTAGCCCAAGGTAGCCCGGGAGAAGCGATCGCAGCTTTAGAGTTTCTCGACAGTCTCCCCCAAGATTTACCGCGATCTTTGAGCAAATTTCCCCTAAAACTCTCCCAAGCACTGGAATTAGCAAAAATTATCGCTCAAACTCTTGACACGGAAACCCAATTATGGTATGTGAGTTATCTTCAGTATGAGGATTGGCAACGACGACGAGAGCGATCGATTTTAGAAATCTTGGAAAAAACCCGCCGGCAGCTGTTAGCCTACGTTCAACCCCGTTTAGTCTGGGAATGCACTTTCTTGGCATTGGCCAAACTATCCACCGCCCAAAAGTCTTAAGATTGTTATATTTATCGATCGAGTGGGGAGAAAGACCATGAACATCAAATCCTTAGTTTTGCTGATTCTGTTAACCTTGACTACGGTTTTAGGTGCTTGTCAGGGAGGAAAAGAAGCCGAAGAACCGAAAAACGTCCCCACCACGGTGGAATCGCCGCAAAAAGACGATGATAGCGATAAAGACGGGGAAAATCGGCAAAAAGACGATGATAATGACCAGAATAAAGACGATGACGATGATGATGATAACTAATTGTAAAAATCAAAAATTGTTGTTAGGGTTAGGAGTCAGTAGCCAGTAGTCGGTCGTCAGGAGAATTAAGAATGAATGATAATCAATTAAATTGTCTATTTACAGATTTTAGGCAATTTAATCCTTATTTTTGCCGCTTTTGAACCCTTAACTAGGGTTTGCGGCAAAAAGTACGGGCGAAGCATTCGGTTAGAAAATCTACGGTTTCACCGATAGGTGATTGTCCGAATGCTTCGCCCCTACAGGACGCGGGCCGATGAAGACGCAAGGTTTTGAACGACGATTCTCTCAAAATCTTGCACCTGTTTCGCGAAAAAGGCCACAAAACTCTTACCTTGCCTACATTTCACATTTATTCAGCAAACCCTAACTAGCATAAAAAAATCGGGTGAGCTTTAACCCACCCGATCGCCTATAGATTGAAATCAACCTATAACTGTGGTACAAACTGTTCTTTTTCGGGAACGTAGGCGTATTCAGCCACAATTTGCCGGAATTCTTCCCCATTGATCGTTTCTTTTTCGATCAGCAGATCCACCACTCGATCGATCACTTCGCGATGATCGCGGACAATTTGTCGAGAAATTTCATGGCAGTGTTCCACGATTGATCGCACCTGATCATCGATGCGAGTAGCGACCTTCTCAGAATACTCGGAACGAGTCATCAAACCGCCACCGAGGAACACCTCACCCCCTTGACTTTCTAGGGACAAAGGACCCAAATCGCTCATCCCGAAACGAGTCACCATCTGGCGGGCCATATCAGAAACTTGCTGTAAATCGCCACCGGCACCGGTAGTTACCTCATCATAGCCGAAGATTTCTTCCTCGGCTGCCCGACCACCTAAAGCACCGGAAATCCGGGCCATTAACTGCGCTTTCGTGGTTAAACCCTGTTCTTCGTTGGGAGTGAACCAAGTTAAACCCTGGGCCTGGCCCCGGGGAATCAGAGTCACTTTCTGGACGGGATCGTGATCTTTTAAGAGCGTACCCACGATCGCATGGCCCACTTCATGGTAAGCGATTAGGCGCTTGCTCTTGCTATCGACTAAAGGAGTGCCTTCCATACCGGCGATAACGCGATCTACCGCGTCATCTATCTCTAGGAGGGTAATGGCATCTTTGCGACGACGAGCGGTTAAAATTGCCGCTTCGTTCAGTAAATTGGCTAAATCTGCTCCACTGAACCCCGGAGTGCGACGGGCGATCGCTTCGATGGAAACGTCGTTGGCCAGCTTTTTATTGCGGGCGTGAACGTCTAAAATCTCTAAACGACCTTTAAAATCGGGCGCATCGACGGTTACTTGCCGATCAAAACGGCCCGGACGCATGAGAGCGGAATCGAGAACATCGGGGCGGTTAGTGGCGGCAATGATGATAATTCCCGTATTCCCCTCGAAACCGTCCATTTCTGTCAATAATTGGTTTAGGGTTTGTTCCCGTTCATCGTTACCACCGCCGATACCGGCACCCCGTTGACGACCTACCGCGTCAATTTCATCGATAAAGATCAAACAGGGAGCATTTTCCTTGGCTTTTTTGAACAAATCGCGCACGCGAGAAGCACCGACACCGACAAACATTTCCACAAATTCCGAACCGGAAATGCTGAAGAAAGGTACACCCGCTTCACCGGCGATCGCTTTGGCTAACAGGGTTTTACCCGTACCAGGAGGACCAACTAAGAGGACTCCTTTGGGGATTTTGGCACCGACGGCGGTAAATTTCTCCGGTTGTTTGAGGAAAGTGACGACTTCCTGTAATTCTTCCTTCGCTTCATCAATTCCTGCCACATCATCAAAGGTGATGCCGGTTTTTGCTTCCATCTGGAAACGAGCTTTTGATTTGCCAAAACTCATCGCTTGACCGGGGCCGCCTGGCATATTATTAGAACGGCGGAACAGGAAAAAGAGAGCGGCAATCAGCAAAAAGGGGAAAAGTAGATTACCGAGGAATCCCCACCAAGCGCCGTCATTCCGCATCGGGTGAGCATCGAAACTAATTTTAGAATCGCGTAAACGGGCGATTAAATCGGGGGAATTGGCAGGTAAATCGACCCGCAGGCGTTGTACTCGGTTTTCTAGTTCTGGATCTAGGGCCTGTACGATCGCGGTTCGGCCCCCTTCGTAGAGATCGACGCTGACAACCCTACCACTGTCTAGGTATTCTAGAAAGCGTCCGTAGGTCATGCGGGTAGTGGCGGTGTTATTGCCGATATTACTGGTGGCGGTGGCAAAAGTGCCTTGCCAGAGGAAAAAACCGACCACAAGGGCGGGCAATGTCCACAGTAAAATCGTTTTCCAGGATAGTTTCATGTTTGTTTAGTGGTTCTAGGATAAAGATTTTTGCTTAACTCATTTAGCTGTTTTTGTCAAGGATTTTACGTTATTTTTTCGAGATTAATCCCCGCAGCCAATTAAATCTTAACTAAATGTAACGTAATTCTCATAATTCTGACAAGAATGGTGACGAGAGATTTTGGCTCTCTTGGGTTTGGTGGGTAAAATGTATTCTAAGATACATTCTTCCTAGCGGGGGGGTGGAACGAACCACAAAGACACAAAGGACACCAAGATTGATCGATCCTATATATATAAGTTAAACTTATCACACAGAACCGAGAAGAGCCAGATTTTTGAGTTCATTTGTTCTAACAAGATACCATGGTTTCTGGGATCAGCTGTACTGAATTTAAACTGCCTCAAGGTATATACTATATCTATTGATACGAAAATCATCTCTAAAATCCTAGGATTGTTTCTTTTTCCCATATTTGATAATTTTGCTAGATGTAACCAATTAAAGATAGAGTTAGTATCTCAACAAAATTTTTACCCTGATTTGACCTTTATTCACGAGCCAACAGGAGCTAAGTTTGCTGTGGATAGAAATTACTGTTGATGAGGAGAGTGTTTAGTGAAGTTAACGCCACTTGTGCCACCGATTAAGTGTCAAGGAATTAAAACTAAATTGGTAAAAGATGTTAAAAATATTGTGTCTGATCTGAGCTTTGGGCGTTGGATAGAACCCTTTTCTGGATCGGGAGTGGTGGCTTTTAATATTAATCCGAAAAAGGCTTTACTTGCGGACACAAATACCCATATTATCCAGTTTTATAATAATCTCAAAAATCAAGTTATTACCAGTAAAACTGTTAAGCTTTTTTTGCAAGAAAATGGTCAATTTCTTAAGGAGCAGGGAGAAAGTTATTATTATCAAGTACGAGAAAGATTTAATCAATCTCCTAATTCTCTAGATTTTTTATTTCTCAATCGCTCCTGTTTTAATGGCGTGATGAGATTCAATCGGAAGGGACAGTTTAACGTCCCTTACTGTCATAAATCAGAGCGATTTTCTCAAGCATATATTACCAAAATAGTCAATCAAGTTATTGCCCTAGAAAATATTCTCATTAAAACTGATTATGATTTTCAAGTTGCTGACTTTCGAGAGACTTTATCTGATTGGCAAAAAACAGACTTGATCTATCTCGATCCTCCTTATTTAGGGAGACACGCCGATTATTTTAACTCTTGGTCTGAAGAGGATGAAGATTGTTTGGTGACTATTTTAAAGGATATTTCTTGTCGGTTTATTTTGTCCACTTGGCATAGTAATCAGTTTAGGAGCAATCCTTTAATTAAAAAAAATTGGAGTGCTGATAAGTTTTATATCTATACTAAACAGCATTTTTATCATGTGGGTTCCACAGAAAAATTACGTCATCCGATCACCGAAGCACTCATTACTAACTTTAACATTCCCTTGTTGCCAGAGCGAGGAACTGATTTGCAACAACTGTCATTATTGCCATCGACAGCAGAAAATGAGGGAGCGAGAACAGTCTAGAAGATGCCTAGTGGCTAATTCTCACTCCTTAGTATTTATCCTTGGCTTTGGCGCAGATGGTCGTTAATTTGGCGTTTACGCTTTTCTTCGGGGGCAGTGCTAGTAATTTCGCCAAAATCTTGACTACTCATGGAAAGATGGGACATTATCTTTCTTTTGCGCTCTTTAGCGGTTAATTCCGGTGAAGGAGTTACTGGAGGCGGCGCTGCCACGGGTTCCGCTACCACCGGAGGAGTTTCCACAATTGGCAGCGGTTTTTTGGGAATATAGTCAGCACCAGTGGTACTTTTGGAGAGATGATCGAGAATGCGCCGTTTGCGATCGTCAGTAGCCATAAAAATCTTTGCCAATCTAGTTTAAAGTTTTGTAACTATCACCTATTGTCAAACATCCCTATCCCCTTGAGAAGTCAAGGGAGACTTTATCTTGAGGGATTGAAGACATATAAAATCTGCGATCGCATTTATCTGGCCGTGGAACTGGGGGTCTTCTCGCCCAAGGTGATAAGATAAAAAACTAAGTCTTTGAAAATATGACAAAGGATTTATCTATCATGACACCCTCTTTAGCTAACTTTCTCTGGAGCCTTGTTTTAGGTGCGGTTATCGTTCTGATCCCTGCCACTATCGGTTTGATTTTCATCAGTCAATACGACAAGATCAAACGGACTTAATTTAATCTAACTCTAAAATGCCTAGACCGATTCCGTCTGGGCATTTTAGCTAATTTTGGAACTGGCAAGAGCGATCGCACCGACTACCCGATATCCCTCTGTGCGTAAAACCTGCACAGCTTCCTCGATCGTGGTTCCTGTGGTATAAATATCGTCAATTAAGAGAATCGGCACTGATTTCGGTAAATTTTTCCCCAGTTGAAAAGCCGCTTGCATCGTCCTTTTTCTTTCCTCGGCTGCCATACTAAACAAGGCTGCCGTGTTCTTAATCCGAATTAATCCGCGACTAGCCAGATGATAACCGGTTAAACGACAAAAACCTTCGCCAATGACTTCTGCTTGATTAAAACCCCTTTCCTTTAACCTTTCTGGGTGGAGAGGGATAGGAATCACCGTCAAACGTTTATCGGTGAGGGGAGGACGCAGCAGCCAAGTTTCCCCCATGCAACTGCCTAGCAAAGAGCCGAGAGCGGGATGGCGATCATATTTCATTTTAGCGATCGCCTGTTTTAATTTACCTTCATAGCGTCCCCAGATAAACAGGGGAATAGAACCACGCCAGAGAAAAAGCGGGTTATTCTGACGATAGGCCTGTAATTGTCGCCCACAATCACGGCAAAGCTCTCGATCGCTCTGCCGTTGACAAAGAGGACAGGGAGACTTAAGAAATAAAGCGAGAAAAGGTTCGAGCATGGGAAGCAAAAGTTTTAGCTAGATCCTGACTTCCATCGTCAAAAACGGTCAAATAATGGGGATTACTCCGCTCGATCGAAAGACTGATTCCTTGCGCTCCTTCGGACTCTAGATCTTGGAGATAACCCCCCTGATGCTGTTGTGCTTCCTCAAAGGAGGCAAAAGGACCAAAATAGTAGATACAGTGGGGATAAAGGGAGGTAATTTTCAGCCACCAAGGCGTGTTATCGTCAGAAATTTTATTTGTCTGCAAGAAAGATAAAATCATGTTCTGGTATTGATAGGGTACAGGGATTGCAGGAATCAAGGACAGGTTTTGAGGAACTTTGCCTCCATAATTCCCGTTTGCTGGCCAAAAAGTCGAGCTTTTGGCCAAAGAGAGTCTTTTTATCGTATTAGATTAACAAGGGGATCGGTCGCAAAATCAAAAGAGATTCTAAAAATTCCCCTCAGCCAAGGGGAAGCGGATCGAGATAGGATAGTAAAAAGTTTTTTTTTAGAAAGCTAGGGAGATAAGATAACTATGAGCCAGATCACAGACACAGATAAGAGTCTTGAGGCGATGAAGAAGTTTGCCGAACAGTACGCTAGAGGTACAAATACCTATTTCTGTAGCGATCTCTCGGTGACAGCGGTAGTAATTGAGGGATTAGCGCGTCATAAGGACGAATTAGGCGCTCCTTTATGTCCCTGTCGTCACTACGAGGACAAAGAAGCGGAGGTAAAAAATACTTTCTGGAATTGTCCCTGTGTGCCGATGCGGGAACGGAAAGAATGTCACTGTATGCTATTTATTACCCCCGATAACGAGTTTGCTGGGGAAGAACAGGTAATTTCCCTCGACTATATCCAAGAAGTCCGCGAATCGATGAAGGGGCATTAGTATAGGGTAATGACAGCCAGCGCTTTTGGGCAAGGAATCGACGAATTTAATCGCCAGCAATTCTATGCTTGTCATGATACCCTAGAGGCTTTGTGGATGGAGTCCGCAGAGCCTGAAAAAACCTTTTATCAAGGCATTTTGCAGATTGCTGTCGCTTGTTACCATCTAGAAAATAATAACTGGCGCGGGGCGGTAATTCTTTTGGGGGAAGGGGTGAGACGTTTACAACACTATCAACCCGATTACGAGGGGATCAACGTGACGCACTTGGTGGGGGAGAGTTTGGATCTATTAAACTTTTTACAGAATCTCGATCCCCAAGCTTTACCGGCAGTGTTAGAAGCGATGAAAAGCAATCAGGAACATCCTCATCCCCACCTCGATCGATCTATCTGTTCTCTGCCGAAAATCCTCAAAATTCATCCCGTTCTCTAAACAGCTAGATTAGTTAGTCAATACAATTACCTCTAAGTAGGTGGGTGTTAAAAATTGTCAGCACCCCCCTTATCAAGGGGGGATTAAGGGGGGATCAGCACCCCCCTTATCAAGGGGGGATTAAGGGGGGATCAGCACCCCCCTTATCAAGGGGGGATTAAGGGGGGATCAAGGGGCGATTTATCTTCAATTTAATTGAAACCATTTACTTATAGGTGACATTTTTATGAGAGCAAGATCCGCAAAAATCAGGGGATGGCTAGTTGCCCTCGTTTCTACCAGCTTAATGGTGGGATTGGGCAATTCTCCCCTAGTCAAGGCACAGCAGAATATTGTACCCGGTAATGCCATGACAGTGCGATCGGATATTCAAGAGGCAAACTCAAAAACGGGGGTAATTACTGCGAGGGGTAACGTACAAGTGTTCTATCCTGCCCGTAAAATGCAGGCCACTTCTGCCCAAGCTCAGTATTTTAGCCGCGAACGTCGTTTAGTGATGACGGGTAATGTTTATGTTTTGCAAGAAGGCAACAGTATCCGCGCTGAAACGATGACTTATCTAGTCGATGAGGGTAGATTTATCGCTACTCCCCAAACCAGTCAGCAGGTGGAGTCAATTTATTTAGTCAAAGATAACGAAACTTCCCCCCAACCAGCTGCTTCCCCGACACCCGCACCCATACCTTCCCCTTCCCTCCCGGCTGCCCCAATTATTAACCCGCAGTGATAGTCAGGAGTCAGGAGTCAGGAGACAGGAGGAGATAGGGTGATAGGGTTTTGGGGTGATAGGGTGATGAGACAGCTTCCCCACTTCCCCACTTCCCCACTTCCCCACACCCCACACCCCACACCCCAACACCGGATAAAGATGACTTTAGTATTAGAAAATATCCATAAATCCTACGGTAAAAGACTCGTGGTTAACCGAGTGAGTATTACCGTTGCCCCGGGGGAAATTGTCGGGTTATTAGGACCAAATGGCGCGGGGAAAACCACAACTTTTTATATCGCCACGGGATTAATTAAACCGAATCAAGGGCGCGTTTGGCTCGATCAAAAAGAAATTACCAAATTACCCCTTAATCAAAGGGCGCGTCTGGGTATTGGCTATCTGACGCAGCAGGCCAGTATTTTTCGTTATTTAACTGTATCAGAAAATATTCAGTTAGCCCTAGAACAGTCGGGAGTTCCCTTTTCCCAACGGGCAAATCGTCTCTATAATTTATTAAAAGAATTTCGCCTCGATAAGATTGTTGGCACTAAAGGAGCTTACGTTTCTGGAGGAGAAAGAAGAAGGACGGAATTAGCTCGCGCTTTAGCGGTGGGAGTCAACGGACCAAGATTTTTGTTATTAGATGAACCTTTCGCCGGGGTGGATCCAATCGCTGTATCTGAGATTCAAGCGATGATTGCTGGTTTAAGGGATCGTCAGATGGGAATTTTAATTACTGATCACAATGTGCGAGAAACTTTGGCTATTACTAATCGGGCTTATATTATGCGCGAAGGGCAGATTTTAGCGGCGGGAAGTGGTGAAGAACTGTATAATAATCCTCTGGTGCGTCAGTATTATTTGGGTGATAATTTCTTAAGATAATTGTTATTAATAAAAAGTCGCTGCATTATATCATGAAAGTTAGCAATTGGCAAGGAAATTTAAGTAGAATACCCGGATTTACCATCTTAGACCGCTATATTTTTGTCGAGTTATTATTACCCTTTCTATTTGGTATGGGTTTATTCACTTCTTTGGGAGTGGCGATCGGGACTTTATTTGATTTAGTGCGACGCATTACTGAATCGGGTTTACCTTTTACTTTGGCCCTAAAAATTCTCCTATTAAAAATGCCAGAGTTTATTGTTTTAGCCTTTCCCATGTCGATACTTTTAGCGGCTTTAATGGCCTACAGTCGTTTAGCCAGTGATAGCGAATTGATTGCTTTTAAAAGTATTGGAATTAGTGTTTATCGCCTAATAATTCCCGCCATTGTGCTAAGTTTAATAGTGACGGGATTAACCTACATTTTTAATGATTATGTGGCTCCAGCTGCTAGTTATGAAGCTAATGCTACCATGACGAAAGCTCTGCGACCAAATCGCAAATCTTTTATTGAAGATAATATTATTTATCCTGAATACGGCAAAGTGCGGCCACCGGATGGAGGGGAATCGCAAACAGTATTAAGAAGGTTATTTTATGCTGAAAGATTTAACGGTCAAGAAATGTTAGGTTTAACCATTCTCGATCGCACCCAACCGGAAGTTAATCAAATTATTACCTCAGAATCAGCTTCTTGGAATATTGAAAAGAATATCTGGGATTTTTATAACGGCACAATTTATCTAATTGATCCTAATGGTTCCTATCGTAATATTGTCCGCTTTCAACATCAACAATTAGCCCTACCGCGTACCCCTTTAGATTTAGCTTTTCGGGCGCGAGATGGTTCAGAAATGACCCTAAGACAAGCGCAGGAATACCTAAAAATAATGCAATTAAGTGGCAATCCTACCAAAATTAGAAAACTACAGGTTCAAATCGAGCAGAAAATATCTTTACCCTTTGTTTGTTTAGTTTTTGGCATGATTGGGGCAGCCTTGGGATTGCGTCCCCAAAATTCTAATAAAGCCACCAGTTTCGGTATTTGTATTGTCCTAATTTTCTCCTATTATCTCCTATCTTTTGTCACCAGTTCCTTAGGCATTGGCGGAGTTTTAACCCCCTTGATGGCCGCTTGGTTGCCCAACATTTTAGGATTAACTGCCGGGGGAATTTTGTTACTTCAATCGGCTAAATAATCGAGGATTAGCGGTGGGAATAAAAATTGATAATCATCAAATTTCTAGGGCTAATTTGTATAAACGACTGCGGGATAAATTAGTAACCTGTGCTAATTGTCTGCTGGCTTGCGATCGACTAACTCCCTGTTCTATAATTTGTTGTAATTCCCGTTTTAATTCCTCGTCGGATAATTGGATATTATCGGCCTGATCGTTGCCCATAACTACGAGCGTAAATTCTCCTTTAGGAGTTTTATTCTCCCGATATAAATTAATCGCCTCGTCGATAGTTCCTCGCCAAATTTCTTCGTAAAGCTTAGTTAATTCCCGACCTAAAACTATCTTTCTCGTGGGTCCAAAAGTTTCCCGTAAATCCTCCAAAGTCTTAATAAGTTTGTGAGGTGCTTCATAAAAAACCATCGTTCTCGTCTCGGTTTTTAAACCCTCTAAGCGCTCTTGTTTCAGCTTTTCCTTACCCGGAAGAAATCCTTCAAAACAGAATCTTTCTGTCGGTAATCCCGACACCGCTAAAGCAGTAATTACCGCCGTTACTCCGGGGATGGGAACCACTTCGATCTGAGCTTCTATACAAGCTTTAATTAACTCATAACCCGGGTCAGAAATCCCCGGCATTCCCGCATCAGTAACCAAAGCGATATCCTGACCTTGGCTGAGAATATTTAATAACTCATCGAGACGGGAAAGGCGATTATGTTCATGGTAACTAATTTGAGGGGTTGAAATATCAAAATGCTGTAATAATTTGCCGGTGTGTCTGGTATCTTCGGCAGCAATTAGAGCGACTTTTTTGAGAGTTGCCAGGGATCGGAAAGTCAGATCGTCTAAATTGCCGATCGGCGTTCCCACCACATATAATTTACCGATATTATTCATAAATTGGCTAAAAATAGGCTATTTAGTTGTATTTTAAGTGATCAGTAAACAGTAAACAGTAAACTAAAAACTCGGCTCTCCCAGGTTTGGTGGGTAAAATGTATTCTAAGATACAGTCTTGGGGCAGTGAGTGGAACGAACCACAGAGACACAAAGGACACAAAGATCGATCAATCCTCTGTAAGTTAAACTTATCACACAGAACCTAGAAGAGCCAAAACTCACATCTGCTCACCGCTCACTGATAACTGCTCACTGATAACTGATAACTGATAACTGATAACTGAAGACTGATCACTTTTCTCTGTTCAGGGATCACTCAAATAGGGTAAAGTAGGTCAAGGTATGCTAACCCTGTTATTGCATTAATCTAGTCTAAGGAGAACGTCTTAGTAATGTTAACCCTAAAAATCGCCGTTTATATCGTTGTTTCCTTCTTTGTCTTACTTTTTATCTTTGGCTTCCTTTCTGGCGATCCTACCCGTAACCCCGGACGCAAAGACTTTGAGTAGAAGACAATTAACAAACTGGTTCTAGGGTAGAGGCACAGGGAACAAGTTATTAAACTTTCCCTGTCTCCCTAGAAATAATGATCATGGTAGTATCATTGAGGTTCGCTCGTCCTCTATTTTGATCGCCGACTCGTGCAGTCATGTCTTTTTTTTTCTTAGCTGTTGAACCACCTGCCCTGATTAATACTGTAGCCGAACCGGAAACGGAGGAGCGCCAAGTTTCTGAAAATATTCCCACGTCTGTAGTTCCCCTCCCTGTCACCCCAGCACCTCTAGAGGCAAAAAAGCCTTCAGAAGAGAGCGTTTCTATTCCCCTCACCGTCACTCCACCCCCGGAAACCGTCGAGGTAAAACCCTTGGTTCCCGATCAGGGTATTCCCTTAGAACCTTTACCTAGCAGTGGGGGTGATGCGGCAGCTTTAGGAAAACCCCTTTCTGTCCAGAATTCTCCACCCCCCGCAGCCGTTGGTGTCACCATTCATCCCGAAACCGAGATAGTTTCAGGATTAAATCAAAAAGCTCTTAACCAGAAAAATGGCTCGACTCGGCTATTAGTGCGGAAAAAAGGCGAAAAAACCAGCCAAGAATACTTGATTTCCCTCAATAACAGCCTAGCTCAGACCGATGCAGTTAATCCAGAAGGGGAAAAGCCCCTAGAATTAGTGGCCGATGAGCAGGAATTTGACCAAAATCGGCAGATTATCACCGCTAGGGGTAATGTCACCCTACGTTTTGCCCAAAGTGTACTAACAGCCGATCGCTTACAGATTAATCTTCCCGAAAAGTTAGCGGTAGCGGAGGGCCAGGTGATCCTAACCCGGGGAGATCAAATCCTGCGCGGCGATCGCTTTGAGTATTATTTCGTCCAGGATAGCGGTGTGGTATTTAATGCTAATGGGGAGATTTTTCAACCCAGCACCGCTAGGGATTTAGGACAAACGCTGCCCACGGATGTGGGGGCCGGTAGTTCTTTTGGAACCCTAACCGATCGTTTGGCATTAAATCAACCCTTGCAGAGAATCACCACGGGAGAGGGTTTTCAATTTGTCGTCGGGGGACAGGATCCCAGTCGGCGTGATCGACAGAATATTAGTAGTCCATCGGGGGGAACGATTAATCGTGTCCGTTTTCAGGCCGAGCGCTTGAATTTTGATGGTAAGGTGTGGAATGCCACTAATGTGCGTTTGACTAATGACCCTTTTTCCCCCCCTGAATTGGAAGTTCGGGCCAATTCCGCCACTTTTCGCAGTACCGGCCCTTTTACCGATGAGTTGCGGATGAGTAATTCCCAGTTGGTTTTCGATCAACGGGTAGTGGCACCCACTTTTATTAATAGTCTTACTTTCGATCGCCGTCGTCGTCGTCCTTTTTTAATTGCCCCGGGCTATGATGGGGAGGATCGGGGCGGATTTTTCGTAGAAAGTCCCCTAACTTTAGTGGAGACACCGAAGACTATTTTTGAGTTGACACCGCAATATTTAATTCAAAAAGTCCTTAATCCCGATGCTTTTCCCTCAGCTAACCCCGGAGGTGGCGAAGTTTCGCCCCTTAGTCCGAAAGCTTTTGGTTTATTGGGCAATTTTGCCACTAATTTCGGTGAGCGCTCGTTTTTGCAAGCTACAGCTTCTTTTTCTAATTTAGATTTGGAACAGATCGAAAATAGTGTTCGTTCTAAGATTCGCTTTCAACAGACGATCGGACAGTTGCAAGATCCCTATCTGCTCAATGTGGAGTACAATTATCGCGATCGTCTCTTTAACGGTTCTTTAGGTTTTCAGACGGTTAATAGCAGTTTTGGGGCAATTTTGACCTCACCTGTGATTTTCATCCCGAATACGGATATTAGACTCAGTTATCAAGCTTCTGTTCAGAATATTAACGCACCCACCGATCGCAGTGATCTCTTAGCTGCCAATGCAACGGATAATGTGACTAATTTAAGCCGTTTTCAGGGTGCTGTCTCCCTCAATCGCAGTTTTTTACTCTGGTCTGCTCCCACTTTACCACCGACCCCCGACCAAGGTTTAAGATTTTCTCCCCTTCCGGTTCAACCCTATATTGCTCTTGTCACTGGTGTCACCGGTGTCACTGGTTATTACACCAATGGAGAGACGCAAAATTCCGTCACGGGAACCGTGGGATTATTAGGACAGTTTGGGCGTTTTTCCCGCAATTTTTTCGACTATACCGGGTTTAATATTAGTTTTAGTCAGGGTTTAGTTAACGGACAATCACCCTTTTTCTTTGATCGCTTTGTTGATCAGCAAACAATGTCCTATGGTATAACTCAACAGGTATATGGTCCGATCCGTGTGGGTTTCCAGAGTATTTATAGTATCGATCAAGCTAAGGAAATCAGTACAGAATATTTTCTCGAATGGAGTCGTCGCACCTATAGTTTAATTTTGCGCTATAACCCCGTGCTGCAGTTGGGAATACTCAACATCCGCGTGTCGGATTTCAACTGGACAGGCAACCCCGGCTATTTTGAGGGCAGCGATGTCCGTCCGGTGGTGGATGGAGTAACCCGTTAAGACTACATGGGAATTATGAATGATGAATGATGAATTATGAATGATGAATTATGAAGTGGGGTGTGGGGTTTTAGGGATTTTCAGATCGGGATTACCTCTCAATGAGACTCCCTTGACTAACTTCTATCCTCTCTTCAACGTGACAGAAAAGCTCCTAAAATTTTCATGGTGTTGCTCGTTTCATAATTCAACCCTTCTACTCCCTTAATATTTGTTTGTTCATAAAGTCTAGGAGAGCGTAAAGTGTTCTGACACTCTCCTGTTTTTAGGTTCCAAAGTTTAATCGTCTCGTCTTCACCTGCGCTGGCCAATGTCTTACCGTCGGGACTAAAACAGACTGACCTGACACTTTTAGTATGTTCACACAGGAGTTGATGAAGTTCACCTGTTTCAACATCCCAAATTCGGATTGTTGCGTCATCCCCTCCACTTGCTAGTAACTTCCCATCGGGACTAAAAGCTACTGACCATACCCAAGACTTATGACCTTCAAAACTATTAATTAATCTACCATCTTTGACTTGCCAAACTTTGACCGTTTGATCATCACTTGAACTGGCTAATCGCTGACCGTCAGAGCTAAAGACAACAGACCAAATTCTTCCTTGATGACCTTTAAAAGTCCGCAAAGATTGAGTCATATCATCTTCAATAGACCAGAGTTTTATAGTTCGATCTTCACTACCAGTTGCTATTAATCTTCCGTCAGGACTAAAAGTTACTGATAATACCCAGGCCTGATGTTCCTCAAAAGTCTTGAGACAAAATCCTCTCGGAACCGACCAAAGCTTAACAGAATTATCTCCACTACCACTTACCAGCATTTGACTATTAGGACTAAAAGCGATCGACCATACGCGCTCTTGATGTTCTGGGGAAAAAGTGTATTTTTCATCTGTCCTAATATCCCAAAGTTTAATGGTGTTATCGTGACTGGTACTAGCAATCAGTTGACCATTCGCACTAACTGCGACTTGATGCAATAAAACCCAATAATCTTTTTCTTGTAAAATTTTAATTACTTTGCCACTTTCCACTGACCATAATCTAATCGTTTGATCTCCACTTCCACTTATCAATGTTTTTCCATCGGGACTAAAAGCTACTGAACAGATCCAGTCAGTATGACCATTAATCTGTTGAAGACATTTATGGTTTTTGATAGACCATAATCGGAGCGAACGATCTATAGAACCACTCAAAATATATTGACTATCGGTGCTGAAAGTAATCGATGATAATCGATTGCCATATCCCCTAAAACATTGAAGACATTCTCTGGTTTTTACTGACCATAACCGCAGTGTAAAATCTTCACTCCCACTGGCTATATATTGACCGTCCGGACTAAAAGCAATTGACCAAATCCAGCTTTCATGTCCTGTTAAAGTATCAATATTTTGATATTCTCCTTCTATAATAGACCATATTTTAATGGTTTTATCCCCACTTCCACTGGCTAGAAGTTGACCATCGGAACTAAAGGCAACTTGCCAAACCCAATCTTGGTGTCCTGTAAGAGTATGGAGACATTCTCCCGTGTCAACTGACCATATTTTGATGGTTTTATCAGCGCTCCCACTGGCTAAAAGTTGACCATTTGGACTAAAAGTAACACCACCCACTCGTTCTTGATGTCCTTCAAGGGTGTGGAGACATTCTCCTGTTTCAACTGACCATATTTTGATGGTTTTGTCCTCACTTCCTGTGGCTAAAAACTTACTATCAGCACTAAAAGTAACGGCTCTAATAGGAGCATGATGTTTTTGAGAAGGGTGGGGCAAAGAATGACAATTTATAGATAGATCTGTTGTAATAGACCAAATTTTAATAATTCCGTCTTGTCCCCCACTTGCTAGTAACTGTCCCTCGGAATTTAAGGCTACTGACCACACCCAACTTCCGTGAGCAGGAAAACTTTTGCTTAATTCTAATTTTCCGTCTTGTTTGACTTTCCAGAGGTAAATCATCCCATGACTGTCACCAGTTGCTAAAAGCTCTTCTCTTGGAAAAGAGCGATTAAACTGACTGCAAGAAATTGATAAAATACTGCCACAAGTTTGAGGGAAAATACAGTCAAAAAACTGTGAATAGGAAAAATCTACTTGGTTGAGTCTAATGTTTGAGAAATCAACTTGTCGAATAGAGATATGAGAAAAATCGTAGCCGATTAAGTGACCATTTTTCAGTATATTAAGTAAGTTAATGATATTGCCAGCAATGCCGCCAATTTGTCCAGAAGGTTCATTTTTTAATGTCTTTAAACAATCAATTAGTTTGCTTTCTAGATTATTTTCTTGAAAATTATGGATTAAGTTCTTAATTATTGGGTGTAAAATAACATTAATTTGAATCTTTCTTAGATAATCAGGAACAGTAGTTTTAGTCAAGGAGTTACTTCTTAATAATTGGAAATTTTCAGTTTTTATTTCTTCTGTTGCTATGGTAATAATTTTTTGAGTGAAATATTCAATCAGTAGAGGATGTATGGTAAAGTAGTCATCTTTTTTATCTAACAGAATTTTGCTAGATAATGATCTGATCCCTTCTTGGATACTTTTACCGTCAGGTTCAATGATAATATTATGTTCTAGTTCCGACAAAGAAACTGGATTTCGATTAATCGCTAACTCAAAAATAATCGCTTTTTCTAAATCAGATAGTTGCTGAAAGTAAGAATTTAAAATAGACTCGACTTTTTCTATCAGAAGATTCCCTTTTAAAAGAAAATCCGAGAGGTTATTATGATGAACTTCTTGAATATGATGAGCGATAGATTTGATGAATAAAGGATTGCCGTGACAGACTTGTTGAATTAAAAATTGCCATTCATCCTCTGAACCATGAAAGGTGTCAATATCTCCCAAAATTTGTCGTCCAGTTTGATAGTCAAGTCCTTGTAACTCTCGGAAATAAGTTGAAGTTTTATTTCCCACTAACGATTCAAGTTCTTGAGGGATTTTTCGACTGGTTATAATTAAACAGCTGTTGTGCTTTGACTGACCAATTGCTTGTAAAATTTCGCTATATTCTCGATAGTTTTCATGCTCAATAATCGCATCAATATTATCTAAAAACAATAAACAACGATATTTGGCTAGTATCTTGATAAATTTTATCAGTTTTATTTTAAACTTATCTTCTGCCTTAAAACTAATATTCTGTGAAATAATATTACTTGTATTTTCCAGAAATTCTAGGGGTAAAGGAGGATTCAAAAAAGACCAATAGATAACACGGGAAAATTCCCCTTGAATTTGCTCAATCAGTTTACAGACAAGAGATGTTTTTCCGATTCCTGCTATTCCGAAAATTCCGATAATTTTACACGGGGGACTATTTTGAAAAAACTTTTGTTTTAATAATTCTAGTTCTTTTTCTCTACCATAAATCTGAGAAATATCAGGAATTAATCCGAAATTATCATAATTTATTTCTGTTTTAACTGATGAGTTTTCAAGATTGGGAGATTTGCGCTTATCCCATTCTTCTTCAAATTTTTTCAAATTTTCTTCTGTTGATGAATGCCAAAGATTTAGGGTAAAGTGCAAATTTGCCGCGCCTTTAGCTTGTTTGTATCTATTATCTGTTAGTATTTCCCATTCTTGTAAAACCTTAAGGTCATTTCTCATCTGTTCAACAGTAATGGCAGCCCCTAACTTTTGCTTAGTAATTCCATGACAAAAATCTGTTAATATTTTTAAAGTTGTATAGACAATTAGCTTAGGATGTGATGCACCTTCTGCAAGCCACCTGAAAGATAGGTGATTCGACCAATACTGATGATCTCGTGATTCCTTATTAACATGAGTTAATAGTCTTTCTAAGAAGATCAGAATTCTTTTTTTGACGTTAGCACTGGTATTGAGATTGGGCATAGTCTGAAATTTCACTTTTTAGGATTATAGCCTGATAATCTATTCACCGTCAATTAAGTTAAGTATTAAAAAAGTTAATACTTGTGTAACTAGATTGAAGAAAATTAATCATTAACTATTGACAAATAATCAGATAAAGATTTAATAGTTAGCAAATTTTTGGGAATTAATTGATCTCCAATTTCTATAGAAAGCTTAGTATATTCGGGTCGTGAATCAGATTGAGAAGGGAGGGAAACGTGATACATAGTCAATCGAAAAAATGGGTCAAAATTAACTAAGGCTGAAATAGCTCCCTCAGAATGTTGAGAAGCATATTTTTTATTAATTGTATCATCAGTTAAGGAAAAGTAATCAAAACTGCCTGGATGTCTATGCCATAGTCCAAGAACTTCTATGGGTTCTCGATAAAATCTGGCAATTTTGTTAGACAGGTGGTTGATATAAGCATTATCATACTCAAAATAGCCGGGGCGAAAGATAGGATTTAGACCCGAATCTAAGGTTTCTAAAATATACCATTTATTAGGGTTTCTAATTCCTAAAAAAATGCCACCTGTTTCTGTTTTATAGCTTTCATAAGTTTCAGCTGCAATCGCTAAAAATGATTTCTGGGAAAAAATAGTTTTGATATTCTGGTAACTTAACATTGTTTTTATTCTCTTAGTTATTCATCTTTTTTTCTGTCTAAGATAGATATTTATCAAACATTTATTTTAATAAAATTTCGTAATATAAATATCTTTTTTAGTTACAACTGCGATTAGCTTGTTGAATTAATCTGTGAATATTAGGTAATTCTGCTTGAGTTAAGCCGTAATATTCGATAGATCGATCATAAGAATAATAAGCTTGTTTAACTTCCTGTTTTTCTCGTTCTAAGAAATGTTCAACTTGTTGGGAATAGCGTTCAGCCTCTAAAGCATAATCTTTGGCTTTAACCAACTCCTCATTAGTTTTTTCTAAGCCTTGTACCTGTTTCTGCAAAAATTCTATCATTTTCTGATCGTCATCTTCATGGGGGTCAAGATAACGACGGTTAAGAGTTTTGGCAGCCTCATCTTGCCATAGGCCTCGAATATCTTTACGATAGTCTTGCAGAGTGCGAGATCGCTGCTGCATCTTCCAAACAATATCTTCCATCATTTTTTATCCTCCAAAAATCACTAAAATTGAAAAGGACGGTTGAATTCAATCAGACTTTCTACTCGATATTCTATTTCTCTTGTTACCCCAATTTCTAAACATTGAGCGGAGTTTCCTTGCTTTTCCGCTCCTTTGAAATCATTTCGGGCTTCTTCGGTGAAATTGCGGGCATTATTTACGGCTAAAGACATTAAATCTGCCATTTCCTGCTCATTGCTTGCCTCTAATTGCGCTCTATCAACTTCCCGTCTAGCTGCATCTGCGTTTTCTAAACTACGTTCGGCAAAACTCAGGGCATTATGGGCATAATTTAAAGTAATATTCGCCTGATAGACGGCTGTTTGAGCATATCCGATGGCATTTCGACAACAATTAACCCTAGCTTGCGCTCGTGCGACTTCTTCTCTTGCTGCTTTTTCTTCTTCAATGGCTTTATTTAAGCGTTGGACTGCAGCTTGAACCGCATTTTGGGCTTGACTAACCTTAGCTTGCTGACCAGAACAATTGGGCGCATGATATCGTCCATCTTTGTCAGTATAGCCTGAATTTTGGCAACTGGTAAGGGCGGATTGTGCGCTTTGTAATTCAGATTCTGCACTGCGTAAAGTAAATTCTGCTTGCTCTCTTTCGTTTATGGCACGTTGTAATCGGTCTTCTGCCCTTTCTAACCAAGCTAACGCAAGACTTAGCTGAGTTTGCCAATGATTTAAGGTTGATTGCGCCTGATTTTGGGTATTTTGAGCTGCTGCCAAATTTTGTTGAGCTTTTTCTAAGACTTGATGACAATTAGATAACAATTGAGCAACTTCATCATTAGCCTGATCAACTAATTTTTGATCATTTTTAGCCTGATCTTGAATAATTGAAGCATGATACAGAGCTTGACTGACTTTTTCTTCACTTTGCCTTTGATGCCATGACATTTGATCCAGGGTATCACGGGCGGTTATTTTCCAGTATCTAAGTTCTTCAATTAAGTCATTGAGAAGGGTAATAAGAATACGCGGATCTTGAATAGTCATAATGATTAAGATTTATCGGGGATTTCTTGGAGAAAATTGAGGATTTTCTGAACTTCTAGCCTTGAATCTTCCATTTCTGCCAAGGTTCTTGTCCAAAAACCTGTAAATTCTTCGGCGGCTGATCCTTGAAAAACTTCATCAAGCGATCGCCATGCCGTATCGAGAAATTCCAATTCTTCGCTTAAAATCAAATAATATTGATTGAGTGCAGTTTGATAGGCTAAAAGGGCTGTTTTTCGGGAATTATCCACCGTTTAAATACCTCTCTAATACTTGTAACTTATGGTTTAAAAAATCATTATAGGTGGGAATTTGGCGACTATAATAATTATTAGTCTTTTCTTGCAAATCAAGCCACATTTCATCATGTTTTTGTCGTTTTTGGTCTTGCCAATGGGGAGAAAGATCCTCATAGGTGGTTTCCACTTCTCGCCACGCCGATTGAACGCGATCATGGAATTGTTCGAGGGTCTGTTGAAAGTGTTTGAGTTGTAAAAATGAGTCATCCATGGTTAAATTAAGCTTTAAGCTCTTTTGATTAAACTATTAGCAATTTTCTCTATTTGTTGCTTAAATTCGGGGGTAGATTCCGTACTATAAGGTTTAAAAAGAGTAGTGCGATCGCTATCTATGTCCCGATAAAGGGCTTTAATTGGAACATCTCCATCTGCTTGTAAGCGTGAGGCTTGGCGATCACTAACAAAGGTAAAAGAATCATCTTCTGACATCTGTAAAGCGACTCTATGGCGAAAATAAGCTAAATTTCGCCGAATATCAAGGACATTAGAGAAAGCCTTGATCCCTGAAAAACTTAGGATGAGATGAATACCTTTACTCGGTCCTTCCTTCAATAATCGCTTAATTTGAGTAGTTAAGTGACTTTCTGGGCTATAAGACTGCTCATTGCTCCTTCTTAAGTCATCTACTCTATCTAATTCCGTCATGATGACGAAAATAGAAGGTTGAGTCATCAAGTCTGCTTCACTGAGTTGGTTTCTTTCGTCAAGTTGAACAATTAAATTGTTCAAAATTGCCGTAATAATTCTATTTTCGCGGTTAAATGCCGTCGTAAAGCCCAAAGGTTTTAGAATAATCTGACATACTTCTTCCAATGCTAAATGCCATTGTGTACCGGATACACTGCGATCTACCACAACAAAACGAGATTGTTGAAGATTGCCATTAATAGCAAGACTGGTCAAAATAGCCGATAGAATTCCATAACGGGCTGTATTATAGTCTCCACCGATAACTAGAACGTTTTCACTTGGACGACGGCGTAATATCAGCCTTGCCTGTTGCCTTACACTAAATTCTTGTCCTAGCCATGTTAAGACCGGGTATTCTGCACTAAACCAGTCAGAAATGCCTAATCCTCCTTTGTAGAAAGGTAAACGGGCGATTTTTTCCCAATCTTCTGAGGTTAACCATTTACCGTAATCTAAAATATGGCGTAATTGAGGATTATCTGCTAAATTAGGCTGAGAATCTCCATCAAAGACCACTGTTTCCGTGTAATCTTCTGGGGAGAGTTGATCAGCTTTTTGAGATAAAGCGTTAATGATCATATCTCGGCGAGATTTTTCGATAAATGCCACTTTCCCAAAATAATTAGAGTTATCATCGCCACTACGGTCATTAATAACAATTTTCCCCGGCAAATCACAGGTCATTAATAATTGTTTTCCTCGTTTTCCAAATTCTGTCAGGGCTTGAATTTCTGTTTTTGACATCTGCATTCCCATTCTCAGGTGAATATTACCCAAAATTCCCGTTTGATTCCGCATTCCTTCAGCCCCAAACCTTTGGGAAGCGAGTAACATATGAATACCCGCACTTCGCCCCTGTTGGGCTAAAATCAGTAGTTGACTGGAAGCAGTATCCTCTTTGTCGTTAAAAAATAACTCCTGATATTCATCAATAATTAGAAGAATACGGGGCATTTTGCCCTCTGGTTGTCCTAGGCGGCGATAACCTGCCAATTCTGACACCCCTAATCTTTTAAATAAGGCGTTACGTCGTTCTTTTTCGGCGATTAATTCAGTTAAAACACTACGCGATAATTCAGGGGAGGAATGTAAGGAAACTACTTCGGTATGGGGCAAATTGCGATAGGGGGCTAATTCTACGCCATATTTGCCATCAATGAGATAAAATCTTAATTCTGAGGGACTATAACGAGTTGCCAAGCCTAAAATAAGCCCATGATACAGGGTAGATTTTCCTGATCCAGTCATTGCTCCTAGCATACCATGAGCGCATTGATGACCTTCGCTATCTTTACCAAACCAAATATTTAATTGATCAGAACTTCCTCTTCCACCGATAGGTGTGGTTATCCATTCTTCACTACTATAATTCCACCAATTTTGCGGATCAATTCCTACTATATCATCCCAATCTAATTTTCGTTCGGGGGGTTTAGCTTGTTTAACTTTATCAAGTAATTGTTTTTGTAAATCCGCGTCGGGAATACTATCCGCTTTAAATTGAAGTTGACAAGATGTTGCTGTCTTTGACTGTTTACTGAGATCAATATAAAAGGCATTTTCAAACCCACTCATATTAATATCTCTAGGGAGATCAATATCTTGATTATAGTGAATAAACACATATCTTCCAGCTTCTGGTCCACTATTACCAATTTTTTGTAATTCTTCAATATCTCTACGGTCATATCTTTTAGGAAAATCTGCAACAAAAATCCCCTCAAATCTTTCATTGACTCGAATATCTGGGGGGAGTAAATGCAAGGCAGGAGACTGAGGATCTAAATAGGTTTCTTTGACGCGACGAATATCTTGAGTGACTTCTAATAAATCTCGATAAACTTCGCCACTATTTTCTCTAATCAAAGCCTCAGGAAGGGAACGACGCATTAAAAATGCACCCCCATTATTAACGGGATCACAGAAGGTATAACGTATTTGATAAGGAAGTAAAATAGCGGCACGAATTACAAGAGATTGCAGTAATTCTAGTCCCGTATTACGGGTATTATTGCTACAGCGAATAATAATAGTTTTATTCCCACCAATAAAGGGAGCAAATTCGGGAACACAAAAAGTGTTATTACTCGATCTTTGTTCAACTAATTGACCAATACGAATTAATTCTGTAGGCTCTAATGAGGATAATAAATTATCGTTAATGTTCCAATTTTCCCAACGATAATCTTGCCAACTTCCTATTATTTCTAATGGTTGCTGTTCTAAATAAGATTGAGTCGATAGATAGCTATCTTGGAGAAATTTTCCAAAATAATTAGGTAATTGTTCGCCGTTTAATTTACCATGATTGAACAAAGAAGCACAAAACCCTAAATAGTCGGTTATGCGTTGACTACTTTGTTCAATTTTTTGGTTTAACCCTTCAATTTGTTGTTGCCAAAACATAAGCATTATTCTCCTTGTTTAGATAATTTTACAACATTTTTTTGAGTATTTAACTGATACAGTTGAGAAGAATTAGAGTCATCAGAGGAGTTATTGTTAGTAAAGATAAATAAAGTGAACAACAAGAAAGAACCCCCCACACTCAGCCCAATGATTAGCCCGATGATTAGGTTACGAGCTTTAATTTTTAAAGACTCTATCTCATTTTTATGAGATTCTATGTTAGACTGTTCTTGGTTAATTTTACGGTCTGTTTCTTCTAATTTATCCAGACAAGCTTCAATTTCAGCTGGGGGTAATTGTTGAGAAGTTAAAGGGGAAATAGTCGTAACTTGACTTGGATTACTATAATATTTAGCAAAGCGTTTACTTAGGTCTTTTCGATTAGAATCAGCCCGATCATATTGTTGCCAAATTTGCTCTCTATTAGCAATCATACGAGCAATTGAATTTTGAATTGTTTTCATGTTTAAACCTCTGGGTTATTGTTAATTAATCAACGAGTTGAGGAATAGATAAATCACAGTCATGTAACCACATGGTTGTGCGTGAGGGTTGATAGAAAACTTGCCAAACTTTATCACCTCTATTATTGGTGTTAATAACACCTGTCAATGAGACGACTTGATCAACAATTAAATAACTTCCACGAGTCCCCTTCCTTGCGTCATAAACCCTGCCATCTTGTCGAATAAAATGATTGCTACAATATCCACTCCGATGAGGTTTAACAATAGCTACCACATTACGATAGTTATTTTCTTGATGACGACGCCATGTTTGAGCGTTTACTGGTAAGACTAAGCTGGTTAAACTAACAAGACAGGTGATAAAAAATAAATGAGTAATTTTCATATTTTGTGCTAAATTAATGAAAGAAATATTTGAGGTTGATTAAGACTTTTAGAAGCTTAATGACAATACGTCTGATTCCAATTAGCAGTTAAATTACTACCAGAAGGAATACAATCCCGTAGGCGAGTTTTGCCATCAGATTGAATAGCAAACTCTGGTCCCGACTCTGTCTGATCAATACCGAAAATTACAACGGCAATATCTTGACAATTAGATACGATTCTATCGGCATAACTTTTCATTAAAACACCAGAAGCTATAATGTTTGAAACAATCCTATAACTTCTTGTATCAAGAGATGTATAGCTTTCATTATAAGGGCTTAATGCGAAAATGATTTCATCTTTTCTATTAGTGGGATTTCTCCTATTAGTTACAGTCCTTTTTGTAAGTATCACCCTTCTAACTCCTTTAGATTCTATTTCATTGACAATAGAATTAATGGTTGCTTGACAGCGAGATTGAGCTTTAAGTGGTAAGCTAAACCCTAGCTGACTCAGGATAAAAATAGATAAGATGAAGTTAATTTTTTTCATGATTTTCAATTCGCAAGATGGTCAATTGCTGAAAACATTACTTACTGTTAAGCTTGACTAATTCTTGGTGAATACTAAAAGGTAGAAACTAAGCTTAATGACAATACATTTCATTCCAATTAGCAGTTAAATTACTACCAGAAGGAATACAATCTCGTGGGCGAGTTTTGCCATCAGATTGAATAGCAAAGTCTGCTCCCCAATCTGTCTGATCAGCCCCGAACATTACAACGGCAATATCTTGACAATTAGAAACTATTCTATCGGCATAACTTTTCATTAAAACAGGAGACCTCATGATGTTATCAACAATCCTATCACTTCTTGTATCAAGAGATGTATAGCTTTCATTATAAGGGCTTAATACGAAACTAATTTCATTAGTTCTGTTAGTTGGATTCCCCTGATTAGTTACAGTCCTTTTTGTAAGTATCACCCTTCTAACTCCTTTAGATTCTATTTCATTAACAACAGAATTAATGGTTGCTTGACAGCGAGATTGAGCTTTAAGTGGTAAGCTAAACCCTAGCTGACTCAGGATAAAAATAGATAAGATGAAGTTAATTTCTTTCATGATTTTCAATTGGCAAGATGGTCAATTGCTGAAAACATTACTTACTGTTAAGCTTGACTAATTCTTGGTGAATACTAAAAACTAGAATCAATGATTCACAGAAAATTCGCCAGAATAAATTACCAATAATTAAAGTAGCGATTCCTGCTAAAGGTTCCACAAATAGTCCACTTAAACCTCCTAGGGTAATCAGAAACAAGCCTAAGATATAGAGAAACTTGATAATGGTAATGCTGACCATTTTCCGAAAGGTAAAAAAGTCTTGCCAGAAACTGTTCATTAAATCCTCTTATTGGCTTAGAAAAAAGATAATTTTTGAGGTAAATTACGAATTATTTTCAGGTAATTGTAAAGAATCTTGAGTTCCTTTTAAAGATTTACGCGCCACCTCTCTTGCGTCTCTGCTTAATTGTTCTATGGCTTTTTTAGAAACTTGTTCTAACCACAGTCTAGTACCATAAGAAATTGCCATAAGAGGTAGAATTACCATTAAGGCATAAATCCATGCTATCGCCAACAAAGCAAGGATAATTAAGACAAACATGATGCCATAAATTCCAGCACCACCAACTCCTCCGAAGATAGAGGTAAAGATATTCATAACAGTGGTTAGTACCCAAATAACGCCATCGGATAGCGCAATCAAAACTTTTAAAGCAATATTTGTCTGTCTTTCATATTCCTTGATTAAGTCTTCAATATTGCGTTTATTAGATTCTAACGCATCCGCTACGACATTATAGACGTATAAAGATTTCCCTTCTCCATTGTTATCAATTCCAATAATATTACAGGACTGATTAACATCTGGATTGCTGACTTTAAGCGTTAAAGGATTTCCCAAAAGTTGAACTTGTTGTTGATACATAATACACCAAAACCATACAATTTATTCAGGTAAAGTGCGAATTCTAACCTATCGGTTATTCGACAAAAGCCAATCATCCACTTATTTCTAAGTTTCGGCTGAACAGGCCGCATCTGGTATGCCAGTATAGCTTGAGAATAATTTGGGAATCTACCCAAACTGGTATCAATTTTAAAATAGCCTCAAACCCTTATAGAGTAAGGAATATGACATCTAAAGCTGAGATTGACTTCGGGACACTTAAGGATATAGCCAATTTTCAGGATAATTTACCTTAAGTTCCCAAAATCTAGTATTTATCGGAAATATACTGAGCTAGACTTCACACCGCAAACGCTTGCTTGTGTTTATGAAAAATCTGGTCAGCGTTGTGGTACTGATGCTTAATCATCCACTGCTCCAGTTCAATGAGATACCATTGACCGGCAAATGTTCCATATTTTAAGCAAACTTTTTCATTATCGTGTAGAGTGTGCTTAAATCCAAAACGTTCTTTATAGAGTGCTTCAATTGTTTCGTCCCCTTTTGGATAAGTCGTGTAGGAAATTTCAGTGTGAGCAATATCATGTTTGTAAGTCAAGATAGCTCGAATCAATTGCTGATAAACAAGATAACTTGTTCCTTTTTTGCCAGTTCCCTTTTCATCATATAGAGAGAGACTTTCTCCGATGCTTGTTACATTTTTGGGTAACATCAAATGCTTTCCTGTGTGTTTTCCTTCACAAAATGTTGCCAGTTGACAAGGCAAATAGTAGCCATATTCAGGCAGAGAATAGGTATAACGTGCAACACCGATTACCTGAGAGGGATTCTGTTCAGGATAGGCTAGAAAAATAACCGATTGGTGAGTAAATAAATCGTCGATTTCTTTGCGATAATTTTGTGACTCAGGATAGCGATTCTTGAGAAATAAGAAATAGGATTCAATTTCTGCCGGTGTTTCCGCTTCCTTGACCAGATAACCTTTGACCTTTGGCACATCAAAAGAAAGTGAGGCTCTTTTGCTAAGAATCCAGCAGTTGCCAATGTTATTTAACACAATAAATCCAGCACAAGAAAACAGAATCTTCACATATTGCTCAATATCAGGGGTTTGGGATATATCATAGACAAAGAGAAGACCGTTATCCTGTAACATTCTTCGGACAGTCCTTAAAGTGAATAGGGGATCTTTTTGGGTGTAATTTGTGGTCTTTAGCGTTGCAAATGTTTGTGCCGTTAAGTCCTTTTCCTCGTTTGGTTTTAAATTAAGCCAACAAGAAAGTTGCTCATAGTGACGCTCTCGTATTTGACCGCTAAATAAGTGATTGACATCAACTCCATCCGACGACAGTAGCCGCACCGATGTAGATGATAATGAGATAAACTGTTTACCATTGGTTTGGTTGATTATTTGAGAAATAGCCATTTTGCTACCCTTAGGAAGAGGACAACGAGCAATGAGGCTCTCTTCATTGGGAGTAAAGCGATAGAAATCCTTAGATTTCTACGGAGAAGCAAGCAAAACGATGATTTTTGGGCGCAAAAAGCAAAAGAAGCTGGAATTAGAAAGAATTAGAAAGCTTGAATGGCTTTCTATACCTATAATTGAGCAAATAGCTGATATGTACTTAGTCACATTGAGAGAAAGTTTTTCAAAAAATGAGAATTTCTGGGGATAATTGATCAACAATAGAGAAATAAACTTATGTAGATTGAATAGAGAGCAATGAAGTTAAAACTCTCCGTAGCGGGACTTGAGCAAGTCAAAACCCGATGGGCGCAAAAACAAAAAGAAGGCTGGACTAGAGGGCATTTATGTAAGGAAGCTAGTCAATTTTGTCAACCTTGTATAGACTGGGTAGAAGATCTGGATTACCGATTTTCCTATGCCAATTCCTGCTCACCAGAGACTTTAGATCATTTTTTGAGGGGTAAAACCATTCAATCGGAAGGTTTTTTCGCCTTTTGTCGAGCTTTGAACATCGACCCTTCAAAAGTCGCAGATCTAGATAATCTTTTGCAAAAACTGACTCAAGATATCGAGCCTATTTGGGTGGGGCGAGAGTCTCTTCAAAGTGATTTACTGGAAAAACTAAGAGGCGATTGTCGCATTGTCGTAATTACAGGAATAACAGGTATTGGAAAAACTGCCCTCGCCTACAAATTGGCCTTAGCTTTGTGTCAAGAAGGGTTTCCTCCTGAACTGCCTATTGATTTTGATGGGTTTAATCAACGGGAGGATCAACAGTCGCAATCAGAAGCACAAAACTTTATCAGCACAGCTATTGATTTACTCAATCGTGGCGATGAACCTGTTACGGCAAAACAAGCAAAAAACCCAGAACAATTATTAACTCAACTGGTTAATCATCTGAGCAATAATCGTCGATTGATTTGGTTTGATTCAATGGAAAATCTTTTACAAGGAGAACAACAAGATGGCAGTAATCGCTTTAAAGACCCCCTCTGGCGAGTCTTTTTTCAAAAAATATTAGAAGCCGAAAATTGTCAGACTCGAATTGTGATAACTTCGCAGGATAAGCCTGAAGATTTTGAAACTTTTAGTCAAGCTCAATATTGGCATATTCAGCCATTAATGGGATTAGAGGATCAGGAAAGTTTACAGTTATTTGAACGTTTATTTCAACAAGCAGAAGTCGAATTAATTCTTCATGGACGTAACCTTGCTTACCTTAAAGAGATCGGAAAACTTTATGAAGGACATCCTCTCGCTATCCGCTTAATTTCCGGTGATATTATTGATAGACTGAATGGAAATATTGGCACTTATTATGAGGAGAATAAATCCCGATTTCGACGATTAAGAGAAATGATTGATGAAGCTCAAAAAGCCAATCCTGATGATTATTACAAAGTTAACTTAATGACCAAACAATTACGAAAACAACTGCTAGAGGAGGAAGTCGAAAGAACAATAGAGCGACTTGAAAACACTTTTAAAACTGCTTATTTATTGCTTATCTATGGCTCCACTTATTCATCTTTTGAATTTAAAAATGCGTGGTTTGAAAATCTTCAATTATTTTCAGAATACGAGGAACAGGATTTAGACCTAGCTCTTTTTACCTTGTTTAACCGTTATTTAGTAGAAACTCAAAAACAACTGGGATATGAACCACATATCAAACAGCACAGCTTAATTCGCAATGTTGCTTTCAAGCGTCTAGTATCTACCCAAAGAAAAGAAGGAAACCCAAATCATGAATGATTTTAAATCTCCTCAATTAAGAGTCAAAGAACGTCTCACAAGTATCGATTTTACTGTTTTTGGAGAACTCGCTCAAGTCAAACAAAAAGGGGAAATTTTAGGAGCGACAGGAAGTCATTTTGAAAAAGCACATTTTGGCGCATTTATCTGGCATTTAATTGGTTATGAACGCCATATTAAGGATAAAATGGGACAGCAGCTCTCTATTCAAGAACGGGCAAGTCGTTATGTGGAAGCATTTCTCTGTCTATGTCGATTAGGTTGGTATAAAGAAGCTAAATCTTTATTTTCTTTACCCTTAGAAATTCATGATCCAACTTCTTTCCCTTTGCACAAACAATTACGCATCTGGGGACGGTATGAAGAGGGCATAAAACTGTGTAAAGAATTATTAGGAAATCTTGACAATGAAACCGATTTTCTCTGTTTAAGTGAACTTGGTTATATGTATCGAGAATTAGGACAATTTGACCAAGCAAAAAATTATGCAGAGAAACTCTTATCCTTAGCCGAGCAATTAAATAATCCTCTTTGGAAAGCAAGAGGCAAAGTAAATATAGCAACAATTGATGGAATACAAGGTGAATATTTAAGCGCTGAAATAGTACTGAATGAAGGTTTAAATCTAGCCGAGATTATTCCCGATTGTGACGAAAAATTTGAGATTATTAATGTTGCTTATTTAAATCTGGGTAATTGTTATGGTTATCAGGGAAAAGTTGACCAGACTATTGCTTGTTTAGAAAAATACTTAAAATGGGCAGAAAAAATTAAAAATCTTATTAATCAAGCAACGGCTTTACGAAATTTAGGAGAAGCATACCGGCGAATCAATGATTTGAATCAAGCTATCGATTACACTCAAAGAAGTCTTAACTTATCTGAGCAAATAACCGATGAAGCAGGAATTATTTTGTCTTTGGGAAATTTAGCCTCAATTTATGGGCAACAAGCAAATTTTGAGGAGTCTGAAAAATACTTTAAGCAACAAAAGAAAAAAGCTTTAGCTATTTCAGATGTGGCGAGTGTTGCCCATGCTTGTGCTGGATTAGGAGAAATTTATAGTATCACTCGAAAGGATGATCTAGCCTATCAATATCTTAATCAAGCTTTAGATATTGCCCTCGATATTGGAGAAAGATATATAGAACTAGAGACTTTAATTGTTTTGGCAGAATTTGAAGAAAAAACCCATGATCTTAAATCAGCTATTAATCACTGGCAACAAGCATTACATCTTTCTGAAAAATTAAATATTCTCTCCCATAAAGAGAACTGTGAACAAAATCTAGAAAGGTTGTTAAACCCCAACTAAGTTGAGACTCGTATTATATACATGACTACAATTCCACGGGTACATTCAGAAAAGTTAATGGGTGTATCCATTAATGGATAAGGGGTTTTGGCTCTTGTAGTATATATATTTGATGGCAATTCGGACATTCAATTGTTTCATTTAAAAGAGCGAGCTTTAAGAAAATTGTCTGAGCAGTTTTTTGATAATTGACCCCTGTTACATTCGGTAAATCGAGGAGTTGATCAAAATTTATCCACATAACCCACCTCCTGTTCTGTGTCACCATTATACCATGCTCACACAGAACCTAGAAAAGCCCAATTTTGGGTAAAGTGTCATCAAATTCCTGCGAAGTCTCTTGCCTCATCTCAACAAGCAATTTAAATACGCGGGCAGCTTAAAAGAGTCTTAACTATGGCAGTTATCTTAATGGTGAGGTACGAAGTTGATGCCAGCAAGGGAATCTTTAAGAAATTAGCCAAAATGCCTGAGTATAGATATTGACGGCGCTAGACTGCCAACGTATAGATAAATACTGTTTCTGGAAGCCCATGACTGTCAGCTACGAAAAAATTACCCCACCGACAACAGGCTCGAAAATTACTTTTTCTGACGGAAAACCTCTAGTTCCCGACGATCCCATCATTCCCTTCATTCGCGGTGACGGTACGGGGGTCGATATCTGGCCCGCAACCGCAAAAGTTATCGATGCGGCGATCGCCACAGCCTACGGTGGTCAAAGGAAAATCCATTGGTTTAAAGTCTATGCTGGTGATGAAGCTTGCGAAATCTACGGGACTTATCAATATCTACCCCAAGATACATTGACAGCGATTAAAGAATATGGTATAGCCATCAAAGGTCCCTTGACCACTCCCATCGGTGGCGGCATTCGTTCCCTGAATGTGGCTTTGCGGCAGATTTTTGACCTTTATGCCTGTGTTCGTCCCTGTCGTTACTATGCGGGAACCCCTTCCCCCCATAAAACCCCGGAAAAACTCGATGTCATCGTCTATCGGGAAAATACCGAGGATATATATCTCGGCATCGAATGGAAACAAGGCACGGAAATCGCCGATAAACTGATTAATTATCTCAATACAGAACTAATTCCCGCCACTCCCGAACACGGTAAAAAACAAATTCCCCTCGATGCGGGTATCGGGATCAAACCGATTAGTAAGACGGGTTCCCAAAGATTAGTCCGCCGGGCGATCGAACGAGCGCTGACTTTACCGAAACCGAAAAATCAAGTTACTCTCGTCCACAAGGGTAACATTATGAAATATACGGAAGGGGCGTTCCGGGATTGGGGTTATGAATTAGCTAAGAGTGAATTCCGGGATGTGTGCGTTACCGAGATGGAATCATGGATCCTGAGTAATAAGGAGAAAAACCCTGATCTGAGCATCGAAGATAACGCCCGCATGGTAGAACCGGGTTATGATGCCCTCACCGACGAGAAAAAAGCCAAAATCTGCCAAGAAGTGACCAGTGTTCTCGATGCTATCTGGGAAACCCACGGCAATGGGCAATGGAAAGATAAAATTATGGTTAACGATCGCATTGCCGATAGTATCTTCCAACAGATCCAAACCCGTCCCGATGAATACTCGATCCTCGCTACTATGAACCTGAATGGCGATTATCTCTCCGACGCAGCAGCGGCGATCGTCGGTGGTTTAGGAATGGGACCTGGGGCGAATATTGGCGATACTTGCGCTATTTTTGAGGCAACCCACGGTACAGCTCCTAAACACGCCGGTTTAGACCGAATTAACCCCGGTTCGGTGATTCTTTCCGGGGTGATGATGTTGGAATACATGGGATGGCAAGAAGCGGCCGATTTGATTAAAAAAGGCATCGCAGCAGCGATCGCTAATCGACAAGTTACCTACGATTTAGCGCGTCTGATGGAACCCCCCGTTAATCCTCCCCTGAAATGTTCCGAATTTGCCGACGCGATTATCTCCCATTTTGGCGATTAATTTTCTGGTTAGGGTAGCCTGAAAACTGCCCTATTTTTCGGAAAATACCCTAACTACCGAGGTCTTGACAAAATAGGAAAAAACCAGAATTCCCCCCTTGATACCAAATTTCTAAATCCATGACAGACATCCAGGCTTGAATGCTTGCCAGGCGTTGTCAAGTTTGAAGATGATGGCGCATCAGAGCAGACTTGAAAACGCTTTAACAGTAAGGCTCTCGTTGTGTCGCAATTCATTCTTCATATTCTGATCTGACAACGCCTTAAAATCTGTATCAACGATCGCATCTTGCGCGTAAATATTTCCTTCAGAGTCACCTATCGAAAGTGAAATAATCGCCTCAAAATCTGCGTTAACGATTCCGGCGATCATACTAATCTCTTTGTCCGTCCACCAAATCGGCGAACATAGCGAGAACCGACTCGAACAATCCAGATTTGAGCATCTGGGTGAGGGGCTTCGAGTCTATTGCAAGCAGATATTTCACGCGCATCAATTTCAAAGTCGCCAGTTTCAAGGTCAATTGCGACAATTTTGCCCTGATTATCCAATTCGACCTGTGGGCGTATTTGCGTTTGATAAATGAGATCGCCACGCTGGGCAAATTCTTCTTTGCTGTAGCGGGGTTGTCGAACTGTCATTGGCCTGACCCTGTGGCAACTTTTGCCCTCTATTTTAACCTAAACATTGGGAATCGGCTCTCCCAGGTTTGGTGGGTAAAATGTATTCTAAGATACATTACTCAAGAGCGAGGGAGTGGAGCGAACCACAAAGACACAAAGGACACAAAGATCGATCGATCCTATGTAAGTTAAACTTATCACACAGAACCTAGAAGAGCCGGGAATCTTCGCTAATATTCCTCAACTGGGCCTACAAGAGCGGCATCGCACTTAAACCCACAGTTCAATCCATGGGCATGGTGCGTTCCCCAAAAATCGATCGCTGGAGCGGTAGGACTTGCATTAGGGAACGCACCCTACCAGATCGGCGATCGCACTACCGTACAGTCATCGATTATAACAACTCACGAATTCCCTAAAGACCCAGCCCCAAGTTCTGTAGACACCTTTGTAATAACCACCTACTAAAACCCAAGGACGACCTTGCCGGTCATAAGCTGTCTCATGTATGTAGACTTCTCTACCATTACGCAAGGCATTAACTACTTGTCCATTTGGTCTGTCACGAACGTTAAGAGGAGTACCAGTAGGGTCTGTTACTTGACAAACTCTTTCTGCTTTTACTGGTTGACTGATCACCATCCAAGCCAAAAGAGATAATGGAACCATCATAAAACTATTACTTCGCATATCTCTATTCCTAACGTGATTCTCCATTTTTTCAGAGAAAGATAGACTCTCTCTCACCAACCGAGAAATCCTTTGTCGAACGGAAACTTTCCGTACAACACTCTCCAGAGTAACGATATGAGTCAACCTTCTGTATATCACTTCATTTAGGCGCAATCGCCAGAACTTTTCCCTATATCTGAACTTCCCCCATACATATATACTATAATAACCGAAAACCCTTATCCATCAATGGATACGCCCCTTAACTTTTCTTAATGTACCCATGTAATTTGTAACATTTCTTAATGGACAAGAATTCTCTCCCTTTGCTAGAATGATAGCCATGTATATAGAAAAAGTTCCTAACCGTAATTCCCCCCCCGCCGTTCTTCTTCGGGAGTCCTACCGAGA
>VYLM01000013.1_pt1 | contig 43390 bp, 31 predicted proteins | sample 5109491 | NCBI WGS metagenome assembly VYLM01 (sample SAMN12291813, study PRJNA351875) | freshwater metagenome | isolation source: freshwater lake | place: USA: Michigan, MSU3 lake | collected 2011-08-06 | reverse complement strand
TAACTCTTTTGATTAGAAAAAGATAAACTTGAGAATCCTCGATCAAATTTATTGACTCAAAATCAGCTATACTTAATTTAAATGAAACAGCCCTACCCTTGATAAGGGGGGTGCTGATCACCCCTTAATCCCCCCTTGATAAGGGGGGTGCTGATCACCCCTTAATCTTCCCTTGATAAGGGGGGTGCTGATCACCCCTTAATCTTCCCTTGATAAGGGGGGTGCTGATCACCCCTTAATCTTCCCTTGATAAGGGTGGTGTCTGACAACTTTTAACACCTACCTGCTTAACTAGCTAATATCTATGAATAAAAACCATCAATTATTAATCAATCTCGCTTTTTTAGGTACTAAATATACTGGATTGACTACCTATACTAAAAATCTCATTCCTCAATTAGCTAACTTAAATCCTACCCTAATCACTTCTAATAGTTACCCAGATTTTAACACCTATCCTGTGTCGGCAAACCTCACCCAAGAGCAGGGAACCAAAGACAATATTAGGCGCTTAATTTGGACAGAAACCCAACTCTATCAAACCTATCAACAATTGAAATCCTCTCTGCTATTTACCCCTATTCCAGAAGCACCTATTTATCGAAATTGCCGCTATATTGTCACAGTTCATGATTTAATTCCCCTGCGGTTCCCGAAATTTTCTCCTTTAACTTTTTATAATAAATACTATTTACCTCAAGTCCTGAAAAAAGCCACACATATTATCGCTGTTTCCCAAGCAACTGCCTCGGATATTAATAAGTTTTTTAACATACCTCTTGACAAAATAACCGTGATTCTTTCTGGATATGATTCTCATAATTTTCGTCCTCTAAATCTGGCGACTCGTCCCTATTTTCTCTATCTTGGTCGTTATGATCCTCATAAAAATCTCGGTCGTTTAATTACTGCTTTTTCCCAAATCGATCCCGAATATCAATTATTAATTGTCGGTCAATTTGACCCCCGTTTTACCCCAGCTCTACAGCAACAGGTAGAAGCATTATCAATCTCTCAACGGGTGCAATTTTTAAACTATGTTTCCTATGAAGAATTGCCGCAACTTTTAAACCAAGCAACTGCTTTAGTTTATCCTTCCCTTTGGGAAGGTTTCGGATTACCTGTACTAGAAGCGATCGCCTGTGGAACTCCTGTGATTACTTCTAATCTTTCCTCTCTCCCGGAAGTCACAGGAGATGCGGCAATTTTAATTAATCCCTATAGTATTGATGAGATGAGAGAGGCAATGCAGCAAATCGCTACTGATGAACAATTACGTCTTAAATTAAAATCCTTGAGTCGCCAACGCGCCGAGCTTTTTAGTTGGGAAAAAACCGGTCAAGAAACCGCCACAATTCTGCAAAGTTTTCTCTAAAAATGGTGACAAAAAAACTTATCAATCATTGTAGGATGGGTTAGACGGCACTAAGCATTAAAACCCAAGTATATGAGAGCAAAAACCTGTACTTTCTTGGGGAGATTCAGTTTTACTTCCTATATATTATTGTGCCATTCTTCGGGAATTTGAGCGACTTTTTCTTGGCCAGTAGGCTGATGAATAGGTTTTCCCAAAGGACGAATTTTGAGATTTCCTTGCAAATAAGCAGCGATTCTTTCCCTGGCAATTTTCACATATTCTGCTTCTTTTTCACTCCCCATCACTCGACGATTGTGCATAATACTAGCAATCAGAGAAGTTCCAACCCCGGCAAAGGGATCAAAAACCCAATCCCCCTCATTTGTCAAGGCTAAAACACATCTTTCTACTAATTCGATTGGATATTGACAAGGATGAATAGTTTTCTCTGGATGATTAGATTTAACGTTAGGAATATCCCATAGTAACTCATCCCATTCTTGTGCTAAAAACTCCCAAACATCGCTGGGATTTTTCCCTAAAGGATTACCAGAGGGTTTACCGATATTTTTACCTTTAAAATGGCGCTTACCAGGGTATTTAGCGGGGATTCTCACTGGATCAAGATTAAAGATATATTTATCGGTTTTTGTCAACCATAAAATAGTTTCATATCTGCCAGAAAATCTTTTAGAGGTATGTAGTCCATGGCCAAAATGCCAGACAATTCTATTTCTTAAAAAGAAGCCCATTTGTTTAAATAGCTGATAATAAAAAATATCTAAAGGATAAACTTCTCCCTCTTGAACGAAATTTCCCACCTGCCAGCAAATACTGCCATTATCTTGCAAGATTCTAGGGAATTCTACCAGAATTTTGGTTTGGGTTTCCAGATAAGTATCCAAAGAGATTTTTTTTTCGTAGTCTTTTCCTAAATTGTAGGGAGGAGAAGTAATAATCAAGCTCACAGAATTATCTGGTATAGTCTTGATAAAATTATTGCTATCTCCTTGATAAAGAATTATTTCGGCATCAGGTTGATAAAAGTCTCGCACTGATTTTGACTGAGAAAATAAGGGCAACTGATTCATAGACAATTTAGCAGAGAAGAGCCACTTTTAATTAGGGTTTGCTGAAAAAGTTTTTCCTGGGGGCAGGGTGTGGGGTTTTACCCATTTTACATCCAATATGCAAGAGAGCCAGTTTTTTAAAACAATTAATGTCATCTGTAGCCAGCAAAGATATAACAAAAATTCTACTTTTTTAGATAAAAATCGGGAAGAAAGTTTTGACTTTTTTCTATTCTTCCCTTAACTTAGATTAGCTCAAACCAGGAACGCACTCGCCCAATTCCACTGTAAAAGGTTGCCAAGGACGAGGATCAATTACCTTTGTCGGCAAGTCATGGGATGTTAATAATTCTTGAAAAGATTCGGGACTACCCCCAGCACTTAACACCGCCATTAATAATCCTTTAAACTCGATATCACCACCGGCAGCCGTAGAAATAATATATTCGGGCTGCAAGCGTTGACAGACTGCCAAGGCGCTTTCTTGTCCTTTGATTACCGGTCCGAGGAAAGGTATTTTTAAGTCAATCAAAGGAGTGATAATAACATCAATTTTACCGAGAGAATCGAGGCTAGGAGAATGATAACCGTGGGGTTCGTAGTAGATACTCTGATTTGTCGCTAATTCCTTGATAACATAACCATTTTCCACCAGAGTCGGCCCGATTGGAGAACCGGGGACAGCAGTAATTTTGATCGCATTGTCAAAGATATAACTAGAGCCGTGGGTTAAAGAAATGCGATGGGTATAATTAAGCGCTCGAACCACTTTTTCGGCATTTGGAGAAGCTACCACGGGAATTTGGCGATCGAGTACCTGTAAAGTGGGAGGATGAGCGTGATCTTCCAAACCTTGGGAGAGAAGAATCAGATCGATATTTTGGGGAATGGCATGATTAGCGGTTTTTTTGCCCTCAAATAGCCAAGTTAAATTACCAAAAGTCAGGGAACCTACCAACCAAGGGTCGAGAAGCAGGCGTTTTCCCCCGATTTCGATTAACCAAGAATTACTATCAAGCCAAGTTAACTGCATATAAGCCGAGGAATAATGGGGATTTTCTTAATTTAATTTAACATTAGCATTAACTTTTCTGCGCTTGGGGGTTTTTCAGTCATCAGTGAAAACACAGCACTGTTAATGCCATTTATAGCAGTTATCTTAATGGTGAGGTAGGAAGTCTCTGGTTTTAGGGAACGGGCAACAGTAGCCAGTCGTCAGGGGGTGATACCAAATTAGGTTACACTTCATCTTGAGGAGAAACGCTGTCACACTCCTCACTCAATGCCGGTCACTGAAAACCCAAATCTGATCACTGATTACTGATTACTGATCACTGATCACTGATTAGTCAAGGCTTAAGAAATAGGGAAAGTTTAGCTATCCTAGGGAAAGTAGGCGCTAAAAGGGGAAGAAGAACGCATCAGCCGAGACTGAATTTCTATGACTAAACGTACCTTCGGTGTTATCGGACTAGCTGTCATGGGAGAAAATCTCGCTCTCAATGTGGAGAGTCGGGGTTTTCCTATCGCTGTTTACAATCGCACCGCCAGCAAAACTAAAGAATTTATGGAAACTCGCGCCGTCGGCAAAGATGTCAAGGCGGCCTATAGTTTAGAAGAATTCGTCCAAATTTTAGAGCGTCCCCGCAAAATTCTGGTCATGGTCAAAGCTGGCCCGCCGGTGGATGCCGTGATCGAACAATTAAAACCCCTTCTCGAAGAAGGAGATATGATTATCGATGGCGGTAACTCCCTCTACGAGGACACGGAAAGACGCACCCGCGACCTAGAATCAACCACTAAACTGGGTTTTGTTGGGATGGGGGTCAGTGGTGGCGAAGAAGGCGCTCTGCACGGGCCTTCCCTGATGCCGGGGGGTACAGAGTTCGCCTATCGGGAATTAGAGCCGATTTTAACCAAAATTGCCGCCCAAGTCGATGATGGTCCCTGTGTCACCTATGTGGGGTCCGGGGGTGCGGGCCATTATGTGAAAATGGTTCACAATGGCATCGAGTACGGCGATATGCAGTTAATTGCCGAAGCCTACGACGTGCTGAAAAATGGTCTAGGACTAAGCAATCAGCAGTTACAGGAAACTTTCGCCGAGTGGAATCGCACCGATGAGCTTAATTCTTATTTAATTGAAATTACCGCCGATATCTTTAAGTATGTTGACCCGGAAACCGGCCATCATCTGGTAGATTTAATCTTAGATTCGGCGGGACAAAAGGGAACAGGACGCTGGACCGTGTTAAGTTCCTTGGAGTTGGGGGTGCCAATTCCGACCATTTATGCTGCGGTTAATGCTCGCGTGATGTCCGCTTATAAGGATGAACGGGTGGCAGCCTCAAAAGAGTTACCCGGACCTGGGGAAACCTATCCGGGGGACGCGGCACTATTTGTGGATAAGGTGCGTGATGCTCTTTACTGCTCGAAAATGTGTTCCTATGCTCAAGGTATGGCTTTAATCGCTAAAGCTTCTCAGGAGTTTAACTATAATATCAGTCTGCCGGAATCGGCCCGCATCTGGAAGGGCGGCTGTATTATTCGGGCCGGTTTCTTGGATAAAATTCGCAAAGCTTTTGCGGAAAATCCGGGCCTGCCGAATTTGTTGTTAGCGCCGGAATTTAAGCAAAGTATCCTCGATCGCCAAGAAGCTTGGCGTGAGGTGTTAGTCTTAGCTAATAAGTTGGGAATTCCTGTCCCGGCTTTTAGTTCTTCTTTAGACTATTTTGATAGTTATCGTCGGGCCAATTTACCGCAAAATCTTACCCAAGCACAACGGGATTATTTTGGCGCTCATACCTATGAACGTACCGATAAACCCAGAGGTGAGTTTTTCCATACGGAATGGATGACTGAATCCTAAAGCTATCTAATATTTTCTCCCCTTTTTATTTCCAGTAAAAAGGGGAGATTTTTTTGCGATATTTTTCTGATTAAGAGTTAACTATCGGTCAAGAAATTGGTAGGGATACCAAATCAGTTTTTAATGGGATAATGGCTTTAAAAGTCAGACAGAGGAATAATTCCACAGGCTTGAATTTTGCTGAAAACGAGGTGAAGTTGCCATAATAACCAATTGCCAACTCTCCAGAAAGCCACGGAGTTTTGATGATCAGAAACCTCGGCAGATGGATCACCAAGATTTTCCTCAAAAATCAACCAATGAACCGGTAAATGACCGAGGGGAGAATTCGGCTCTAATTGAAAGTTTAGTTGCTCATAATTGAGCCATTTACCTTCCTTCCGCCAACCTAGGCGATCGCCAAGTTTCTTTTGGGTTTCATAATCCACTAAACCACCGAGACTAGAGAAAATGGCCTGCTGAATACTAAACCCGAAATGACCATTACTATAATGCAGCCAAAGTTGATCAATTTTTTTCAGTTCCGAACAAGGTAATTGAGCAATATCTTGAGGATAAACCTCATTCCAGTAGGTTCTACCCAAAATTTTTAATAGTAGTTTGGTTGTTTGGCGATCAGCCGCTTGCCACTGTTGCTTTCTTAGCAAATCTTGTAATTGATTATAATCAAGATCGGCCGATTCTTGAGTTAAGATATTTGGGGAAGTCGGGGGATTTTTAGAACTAGAAGATTTGTCAAGATTGTTTTGAGTGAATTGAGAGACAACTATTGCTAGGGGAGTTTTTGGGATAGCGTCTTTTTGACAAGCCTCTTGTTCTGCTAAATGATCAGATAATTTATTGATGGTTTTTTCTAGGGAAATGAATTGTGCTGACCATTCACTTTCATTGAATAAGTAATCATTAAATTGATCAGAGGAAAAAGCCTCTTTTAACCTTGCTTCTTTCTCGTAACCAGTCGCTAGAAAATTTAGCAAAAACTCAGAACTTATGCTGGAATCTGACGTTTCTAAGAGATCAGGCTGAGGTTGAAAAATATTGTCTACCAAATACTTAATTTCTCCAACCGTTGCATAAAATTCTTCGTCCACCTTAATGACTTCTTCTATTAATAATTGAAAAGGAGCAAAATAGTCCTGTAGGTAGTTTTCAAAATTAATCGCATTTTGGGCAAGATCAGCAATTTCTTGGCGAACTCGTTGAGATTTGAGTTGATAATGATTTAATTCCTCATAAATTTTGAGTTCTTGAATAATTGCTTGCACAATTTTTTTCTGCTTTTGAGTATCCTCGGCTAATTTCTGAACTCCTTCCCCTAGTAATTTAGTTTTTCTCAACATCAAAAAAGATGTTTTTCCCAGTAGCAAAATTGCCCGAAAATTTTCCTGTTTTTCTAGCTTGAGTTGATTGAGAATATTTTGATTATTATTATTTTTAATCTCTAACTTTATTCTCTCGTAGTCTAAGATTTTTAATTCTTGATATTTTTGGGAAAATAAAATTTTGAGATTGTCACTGAGTTGGAGTAAAAAACGATAATATCCGTCTTGATAGATTTCTAGCCCGTTAATTAATAAATTATAGTCTTTAATTAATAACTGAGTCTCAATCAAGATTTCTTGTTGAGTAATTTTTTCTTTTCGTTTAATAATCTTACCAAAATAGTAATGGTAGCGAACTCCTTCTTGAATTAATTTCCGACGTTCCTTGATGATTTTCTGAAAATTCTTTAAGTATCTATTTTTAAAAACAGGAATTTGATAGCTTTGCTCATAAATGGCAATTTTTTTATAGGTCATCAGATGTGGAGAGTTCCTATTTAGCATAGCTATCTTAGACCAAAAAATTCCTCAGTACTTAGCAATAATCATCCGCTGCTCCCAGCTATTACAAGAGGGAGCAATACCTAATTAAACATTCTCAACTTCAACAACAACTGGTTCATTTTCAACAACTGGTTCATTTTCAATAATTGGTTCCTTTTCAATAACAACTGTTTGAGGACTTTCAGGAGTTGGCTCAGTTACCGTTTCTTGCTGCTTTACTGTCTGTTCTTGATGGTCAGTCAAGTGTTTTTTGGTTTTTAATTTCAGGTCATCAGTCAGAGGTAAAGCATCAATTTCAGCCAAAAGTGTTTCCAGGGATTCTTTTTTACTTCGCTCAGTGTAAAAAGCATTCAGAACCGCTTCAATTCCGTACTGAGCGATCGCATCTCCTAGCACAGTAACCAACCCCATCGCTCCAATACCCATAAAAACTACAAAGGGTTGTCCGAGGGTTAGAATTAGCACGATGACAGCAATAACAGCCGAAGCTAAATAAGCACCTGCCACTTTTTTGATAATGTTATCGAGTTCCATAAAAATCACCTCAAATTTCTAGCGAAGGATTAGTTTAATTCTAAAGCAAGGTTAATCTATCTGTTGATCGCCGTCAAGTAAAGCTTGAAGAAAAGGTTCAAGACTTTTGGGACGATAATCGGAAAAAGCCTTTAATCGTTTTACCACACTGTGATGAACAGTGACAACTTTTGTATTGAAATATCGCCATTGCTCACCTCCCAAGGCCGACAATCCCTTAAGGGTATTATCGAACTTGATGGTGGGGTCTAGTTTAATTGGGAATTCCTCAAATTCAGAGGTGGTTGAGTCAAACTCTAATCCCAATTTTTTGGCTTGATTAATCATCCATTGTAAGGGGTAGTCGGAAAGTCCTTGATATTCTTTTTTACCACCACCTAGACAGGTATGTTCACCGACAAATAAAACTTCTTTGACAACTTGTTCAGGATTTTCGGGGTTGGCTTTGATCGGAGTGGAAGGGAAGTTTTTCCGTTTTTCATCAATGGCAACAGCATGAAAAGCATTTTGGATAATCGGACTTAATTTTGTGTTACTAAATTCATATTTTTTATGATAAAACTTAGCTAGGGGAAACCAAGGAGTTAAATCAGGAATACCAAAATGACCAACTGTATCCCAACAACCTAACATCTTGATTGGAATACGATCTTGAAAATCTTCCTTTTCTGTCTCAATTTTTTTAGCATTAGCGGCACGAAATTGTTGAGCTTTGGCACTATCGAAACTAACGTTGTGGTCTCGATAGAGTTGATAAGCTAGGGGAATTTCTTTAATCTTAGATCGTTTTAGGATTCCACATTTATCGATAAAACTAGCCAAACAACGAACGATATATGCTCCGCGACTAAAACCTAACAAATAAATTTCATCCTCGCTTTTGGGATTGTAGTTAAGGACAAGAAAACGATAGGCATCTTGAATCATCCGATCGAGTCCCCAGCCAAAAGTTTCATTCCCTAAACTTTTAATAAATTCGTTATCTTCGGCGCTGCCAGAACCTGACAAAAAGACGATTTGAGGGGTTTGATCCTCGGCAATATACTTAATAGATTCTGCGAATTTAACCACGTTGGTGGGGTAAGCACTGCCAGAGTTTTCCCAAGAACCATCACAACAAATAATTAACCGTTTTTTCTGGTTTGAATAAGTCAGTATATCCGGTTGAGAAATTGCCGTTTTAGTAATCTCCTCAATTTCATTACTGGCAAGAGCAGCTTCTGCGGCAATTATAATTGATTCTGAATTATCTTCCGGGGAAGGTTCTTGATTTTCTGCTGGAGCATCCTGTTCAACCACTTCTTCTTCTTCAAGGGAGTTAAAAATTTCGTTGACCATTGTTATCCTTTTCACATTCTTTCTAGCTTTACTGCTAGTCTGAATTTTTGATTTAGGAATCGAGGTCGGTTTAGAGGGAAGACTATCTAGTTGCCAGGTTGTCCCATGAAGAATACCATGATTGCTATAACTTGTTTGATCCTCGGCACTGCCATTGAGTGATAAATAAGTGACTAAGCCAAGGTCATCAACTAAGGGAGATTGATACATCGTTTTCTGGATTTCTTCTTGGCTACGCGCTTGATTCCAAACAGAAAGTTCTGCAAGACAACCTTGCCAATAATGGGAGAGATTAACAGAGGCTCCCAAGATGATTTTTTCAATCCCGGTTAAGGCACGGTTATGACCATTGCCACGATGCCAAATGATACCATTACGATAGACTAACATTCGGCCTGTAGTCGCATTTTTAACAAAGGACCAGTGAGTCCAATCACTATAATCTTTAAGCTTGACTTTTTTTTCAATTCGATCGAAACCTTCTTCATTTCCCGCATCCCAAAAAATTGCAGGTTTCACGGGATCACCCCAAGGCAGGGTAATATGTAGAACGCGGTTATTTTCCCGATTAACAGCTTCTAAAAGAGTCGTTTCTGTAGCTAAATTATTTTCCCCTTTTGCCCAAAATGTAATGGTAATACTCTGATCGATGTCAAGAAATCCGTGGGATAGATCAATATGATCATCGATGCCATTAAATTTTAGTACAGAGCGTTGTTCAGCCATTGGTTTTGTAATCACCTAGGGGAGAAAGAGGTAATCAGGGGTTCAGGGACTCTGACTAATAAGAGACTGTCATATCTGTCGCGGTCTTTGTGAACGTTACCACCTAGTTTACCACATTTTAGTTATCTAGCGATATAAGTGAGAAGTTTTCACAAAATTTAGCTTCAATAGCCTCTCATCCCATATTCTCGGTCAATTGTTGTTGGTAGAAACTGGCAGTTAAATTGCTGGCATCGTTAGACAGCCGGCGGGTTTGTCCAGGTTCTGGGGTCGATTCGAGGTCCGGCTATTGGCCTGATTATATCAATCTTTTCCAGCCAGAGAGCTTAAGGTGAGATTTTAAGCCACTTTAAGATTTGAGGATTTTTGTCATAACGATAGGTAAAACCATCGTTGGCTACGATCAAATTTCCGCGACTAGCTTTACTACGAACACTAGAGATCGATAAGTCGGTTAATAGTTTTATCTCTTGATGAGAAAGTCCCTCAAGAGACTGATGTGTTTCTGGGGATTCTGACTCATGATTAATGGTAATATCGGGTTTTACAGAATTGCCATTAGGGGTCTTAGTAAACATTTCTTGCGCTTTCTTAAGGCGATAATTTTCAACAGTCAAGAGTTCCCAACTAGAGTCGGCCGAGAGTTCTAGAACCCATTGATGGTAATTAAAGAGACTTTCTCGATGACCGACACTAATAAAAGTTGTTTTACGAGCTTTTAATTGCTCATATAGAATCCTTTCGTTGACTAAATCTAGGGCGCTGGTTGCTTCATCTAAAATGATAAAACTGGGGGGATTAACTAAGAGCCGAGCAAAGGCTAGACGTTGTTGTTCTCCTAGGGAGAGAATGTTTTCCCAGGGTTTTTCAGAGTCAAATTCATCCACCCGACTTAGGGCGTTTTGTAAATTGACTTGTTGTAATACTGCTTGAATTTCGCTATTAGTTATCTGACGATCAGTCTGAGGATAGAGCAGTTGTTCGCGTAAGGTTCCTAAGATAATGTAGGGACGTTGGGGTAAAAAGAGAATTTCTTCAAGGGGTGGCCGTATTAAACGTCCGGTACCGGAATTCCATAAACCCGCGATCGCTCGTAGGAGGGAACTTTTGCCGCGGCCACTAGGGCCAACAATCAGTAATCCTTCACCGGGTTGAACAGAAAGAGATAGATCTTCGACAATTACCTGCTCATAGTCGGGAGTTTGTAAAGTAACTTTCTCAAAGGCAAAATGATTTTCTTCTATAGTTTTGATCGTGCTGATATTCTCCGGTTGTTGAGTGACGGTTTCTAGGGCAGTCGCAAATTCATTTAAACGTTCAACATAACTAGAAAATCGTCCCGAAATGCCAAATTCAGTGATCAGGTCGCCCAAAGAAGTAGCGAATATATAACAGGCTGTGGAAGCTTGTTCCACCTGTCCATAATCGATCTCACCTCTAATATACAAAGGTCCCAGAATTAAGAAGGGAAATACTTGAATAGCAGCTTGATAGCCCCTAGCAAACAGTTCGTTCCCTCTTTCCCAATCAATTTTATCGAGAGTATCTTCTAATACCTTTTTAAATCTTCGCTGAATGATATTTAATTCTTCTTTCTCTCCCCGAAAAAAAGCGATAGATTCAGCATGATTGCGAACGTGAGTTAACGCATAATTATAATCAGCTTTTGAAGCTAATTGCTTTTCATTGATCTTGATTAATTCTTGATTTAAATAAAGGGCGATAAAATTACCGATGACTGTATAAATAAGTAGCGGAATAGCAATCCGCTCAGAAATCGTCCAAATCACCACTAAAAAGACAAGCATCTTCAGGCTTTTTTCTAGGAAAGATGAGAAAAAGCTAAGAGCATTACTGGTGATCGGTTCAATTTCTTGAGCAATGCGTTGATCGGGATTATCAATATCAGATTTGAAATTAATTTTATAATAGGCACGCTTATGGAAATATTTAGTTAAAACCTGACCATTTAGCCATTCATACCAATCCAAAGCAATTTTTTTGGAAATATTTTTACTGTAACCGACTAGCAGTGTCACCAAGATCAGTCCAATCACATAGGCGATCAATTCCTGATTAAATCTGGCATAGTCTCCCTGTTGTACAATTGCGTCAATCAAGCGACGAATAGCAAAACTATTAAAAAGCGTTACGACTACTAGACCGAGGATTAGAAAAATTAGCAAAAATAGCATTCCCCAGCCACGAATTACCTCGGGAAAGCTTCTTGCTCCTGGTTCGGTGGGATACCAGTAAGGTTGAGTGATCGCCTTGACATCTTTCAAAAATTGGTTAAAAGAAGCAAGTGCATTTTTATTTTCAGCAACTTGGGTTGACATATTTCCAAAAAAAAGGGGTTGACGCTATTGGTAGTCGGGCAGCAGTTGAGCCTTTGCTAGTTTAACATTTTTGTCTCATATTTTTTCCAAGCAAGTAAATAAGTAGAGATCAGGGATAAATCGAGAGGATGACAAACGATGGAGCTATGGGCTAATCCCTCGATAGTTTGACAAGCATCGAAGCAAGGCTTTGTCTGACTAATCATTTTAGCTGATTTTAAAATAATTGGGAACCAAGAACTAACGGCTTTTTCTCCTCCCTGCTCAAAAAGGTAATTTTCAACCATTACTAACCAATTTTTATCGGATACCGCTTCAGTGGCATAACCACAGGCATTAATTAATTCAAAAAATCTCTGCCATGGAATTAATTCAGGATTAACTAAATGAAAGGTTTTTCCTAAAAGTTGCTTTTGCCTTGAGAGATAAACAATAGCTTTACTGGCATAGTCAATGGGAATAATATTGATATCCACATCAAAAGTGGGAAATTTTTCTAATTTAATACATATTTGAATAAACCGAAAAAAGAAATTATTCGATTTTCTATAAATTCCAGTTTTGCTGTCACCCATAATTCTTGTGGGTCGATAAATAGAGACGGGCAAACCTCTTTTTTGAGCTAGGTGTATTAATTTTTCAGCAACCCATTTGCTTTGTTTATAGCCCGTATTTAAACTGGGAGAAAATCGAGGAAATTCTGTCTCTCTAATGGGTGTATCTTGTCTATGAGCCTGACTAAAAAAAATGGCCAGTGTCGAGATAAAATGAACTGGTTTAGTTTTTCTTAGTCCGGCTAACTTAAGAATTTCTTGAGTTCCCAAAACATTAACCGCTTTCATTTGATAGTAAGGGGGGATCGGGTCATTTTGTGATCCGTTATGATAAATAACATCAATCTCGTTGGCTAATTGACAAAACTCTTTCTCAGAAAGACCTAACAATGGTTGAGCCAAATCGCCAAGCATTGGGATAATACGAGCATCAAAATGTTGCTGCCAAAGTTGGTAAGATTGGAGGTTTTCTTTTAGTCGCTGTTTACCAGTTTCTACAGTATGATAACGAATTAAACAATAGATATTAGCGGTGGTTTGATCGAGCAGTTCCCTGAGCAAATAAGCCCCTAAAAATCCAGTGGCACCAGTTAAAAAAATTGATTTTGGCTCGTCAAAATTGTCCTTGAGAGGACTGTCAAAACTGATATCAGGATTAAGAATAGCTTCTGTTTTTAAATCTGGAATACATTCTTGATTGCTCATGCTTTGCTAGGACATATCTAATTTAATTTAGGGAGTGGACTTGCTTCAATCAAACTCTGCACAGGCATAGTGTCAATAATTTTATCTATTTGAAATCCAGCCCTTGTCAATAGGACTTTTAATTCATTTTCTGAGCGAATTTTTCCTGAATGAAGCATCCATAACTGTAGATCAGCTAAATTGTCTCTCCAATAAATTTTGCGGATAATTCTTTCTGAAATTAATAATCGAGATGTGGAAGGCATATACTGGCGACAGTTTTTGAGAATATAAACCACTTGTTGATCATTCCAACTGAGCAAAACTTGCTTGAGTAAATAAACATCCGCTACGACGGGAACCGATTCAAAAAAATCTCCACTTATCAACTCACAGCGTTCGCTTACCCCTTCCTGTTTCAATAAATTTTTGGCTTTTTCAAGGGAGTATGGCTGTTCAAAAAGTATCCCTTTTATTTGAGGGTAACGTTTTAAGATAGCAGCAATCAGTTTTCCCTGACCGCCACCAATATCTGCCAATACTTCTACGGAGGAAAAGTCATAAGCTTCTAATATTTTAGCTATTTGAAAGGTGGTTATATCATTCATTGATTGATCATAAACTTTATTGAGGCTAGGATTCTCTCGATGGTACTCCTCAATATCAAGACCATACATGGCTTTAAAAGCTCCTTCTCCAGTGGTTAAACTTTGGGTAAAATTGCCCCAACAAGCATAACTTTCTTCTATCTCGGTAATTAGCCAGTTGCGTAAAGTTCCCACTTGATCATCCCTTAGATAAGCAGCTAAGGGAGTATTTTGAAAATAATCCGGTTGATTTTCTTGCAAAATTCCTAAACTGACCAAAGTTCGTAAAAGACGATAGAGAGAATCAGCATGAGTGTTAGTTTCCGTCGCTAATTCTTGATAGTGTTTTGAGCCATCTCCTAACAGATCAAGAATTCCTAATTTTACAGCAGCATAAATACATTGACTGATCTGAAACCCCCTAATCATCAGTAAAACGGTGTCTCTAGGAGATATTTGATTTGGGTTTTCCCCAGGAAGATTAAACATAATTTAATGACCTTTTTGATTGAGCTTACGGATTCCCTAAAAAGGGTATTTTTTGCTAAGAATAAATCCTTGGCTAAATTATTAACGATTTTACCTTACTTGTCAACAATTTTAGGCTTAACTGTATTATTCCCTCAGTTTGACCAGAAACAGCAAAAACGAGAGCTTCTTGATCAATTCTTTGGTCAGGGTGACTTACTGAATTAGCCGCGCCTTTGGAAATAGTAACCGCCGCCGGAGTCCGATAGGATTTAGCTGTTTGTAGCAGACTGTTTTGAGTGATCATCTTTAACACACCTCAACCAATTTTAAAGACTGTTTTACCTGCTTGAAAGTTAACTCTAACTTTTCCACCAATTCATCACATTGACTTTCTGTGATAGTAAAGGGTGGCGAAATTAAGATATGGTCTCCATCGACTCCGACACCAGTACCAAACCTCCCTCTGAGGATTAATCCATTTTCTAAGCCTAGTTGCATAATTTTTTCAGTAATACCCAGGGAACGAGAAAAAGGTTGATGATTGTCTCGATTTTTAACAAATTCAATTCCTATTAATAATCCTTCCCCCCGAACATCGCCTATGATTGGCTCCCGTTCAGCCAGTTTTTCTAATTGATGTTTGAGGTATTTACCCATCACTGCACATCGTTCTATTAAATTATGTTTAGCCATATAGTTCTGCACAGCTAAAGCCGCAGCGCAACTAATAGGATGACCGGCATAGGTAAACAATGACAGGGGTATATTTTTAGTTGCATTGTCAAATACTTCCCGAACCCGTTGATGAACAATAACTGCACCAATGGGAGCGTACCCGCTGCTTAAGGCTTTCGTGGCTGTAATTATATCGGGAATTGCCGCCCAATGGTCAACCCCAAAGTTTTTACCCGTTCGACCAAAACCCGTGATAACTTCCTCAGAAATCCAAAGAATATCATAGAAATCACAAATTTCTCGCACTTTTTCATAATAGCCAGGAGGCGGAACAATGGCACTCCCGGCACCGCCAATAATCGGTTCAGCAATAAAAGCGGCTATGGTATCTACTCCTTCTTGTTCGATTATTCTTGCTAGTTCATTAGCACAAGTTAATTCACAACTGGGATAGGTAAGTTTATAGGGACATTGATAACAGTGAGGTGCTTGAATATGGGGAAAATTTAAGAGGTCAAAGGGTGATAAACTTTCTCGCACAAACCTACTACCAGTCATGGCGAGAGTGGCAATTGTATGTCCGTGATAGCTATGCCAACGAGAAATAATTTTGTATTTGCTGGCTTTGCCTCGTAGTTTATGGTAATAAAGAGCTATTTGAAAAGCCATTTCATTAGCGGTTGAACCACTGGTGACAAAACCGACTCTATCCATACCTTCGGGAGCCATTGTTGTCACCACATTGGCCAACTTTTCTTGGGGTTCACTGGTGAATTGAGCCTTATGAATAAAACACAGTTGACGAGCTTGTTCTGCCATGGCATCGGCCACTTCTGTGACACCATGACCGATGGAAATAACATGAGTCCCCCCGATGGCATCTAGATAGGTTTTTCCCTCTGAATCATAAACATAAATACCTTTTCCCGATTCTGCCATTAAACAGGTATTATGCCAACGAGTTGTATTGAAAACGTGGGATTGCTCGGGTTTCATTGATTGACGATTACCTCTAATAAATTTTCAAAATTTGACGCTATCCTAGCGATGGTATCCGCTTCAAACAAATCTTTTTTATACTTCCACCATAGCTTAATAACAGTTCCGGAAGGGGTATTTTTTTTCCAGAACAATACTCCTAAATCTACTCTTGCCATTGATAATTTAAGCGGTATGGGGGTGACATTCAAACCCGATAATTCTAAATGCTCTGTGGGAGCTTTTTGCAAAAAGTCTAAATACACTCTAAAAAAGCGTTTATTTCGCTCTATCGGCGGGTCAAAGGTTTTGGCGATTTGCTCAAAAGGGACATCTTGGTGAGTGATGACAGCAAGCATCTCCTGTTGAACCCGTTTTAATAGCTGGAAAAAGTGGTCATTTTCGCCAAAATCAAGTCTTAAAAGCAAGTGCTTACCAAAATCTCCCATTACAGATGCAAATTGCTGCTGATTGCTATCAATCGCTGGAACGCCGATAACGAGACTTTCCTTCGGAGCGTACTGATGGAGTAAAAGTCCAAAGGTAGTGGCGATGGTGGTAAAAAAAGTCACTTTTTGTTTCTGACTCAAAATTTCTAACTGAGTAGTCAGTTCAGGAGAAATCTCTGTTTCTAGGGTGACTGCCTGGAAGCTTTGCACCTCTGGTAGCGGTCTGTCAGTGGGAAGATTTAAAGGCTGGGGTTCTTGACTTAACCACTGTTGCCAATAGTCGCGCCTTATTTTTAGTCCTTCTTCTGTAAGAGATTGACGTTCGGCAATCACATAATCGCCATACTGTAGGGGTAATTCGGGCAAAGGAGAAGGGTTATCAGAGAGGAAAGTATCGTAGAGAAGGCTCAATTCTGGCATTAATATTTCCGAAGATTGTTCATTGGCCAGCATCATGTGTAAACCGATCAGCAAAATATGAGATGTTTCTGACAATTGTAGTAGATTAACGAACAACCAAGGATCTTTGTCCAGAAAAACTTGTTTTTTGATTTTTTCTGCGGTTATTCTTTCTATTTCTTGCTGTTGTTCTACTTCTGAGCAGTTTCGCAGATCAATAATTTCAAGAGCTATCTTTGTATTGGGATAGACAACCTGCCTTAAAGAACCATTGATTTTTTCTAATTTTGTTCTTAGAATTTCATGGCGACGAATAATCTCATTAAGACTTTTTTCCAAAATAGCTATATTAAGCTTTCCTTCCAGATGGAAGTAGTTAGGTAGATAATAAAAGCTACCTAAATGACGATAATCCCAAAATCGCTCTTGAGCAAAAGAGGGCGGATAATAACGAATTTCGTCGGCAGGTTGGAGATTTGTTGCTTCAATTCTGTTAAATGTTGATGATTTTTCTGACAGACAAGTTACTAATTCAGCAATGGTGGGTGACTGAAATAGGTCAAGCATCTGCAAGTTTTTATTCAACCTTTCTTGGATTCTATTCAATAAAATAATGACCTTGAGAGAATTGCCGCCTAACTCAAAGAAGTTATCATTAATACCGATTTGCTCTAGTTGCAGAACTTCAGACCACAAGTTCGCTAATATTTCTTCTTCTCGATTACGAGGAGCTACAAAATTAGCTTTATTACTGGTTAATATATAACTCGGTTTTGCCAGTTTTGACAAGGCTAGACGGTCTATTTTATCATTAGGCGTAAGGGGCAATTTGTCTAAAATACTGATGGCATTTGGCCTCATATATTCTGGCAATTTGCTTTTAATAAATTGACCGAGTTCTAATATTAATTGCTGCTTAAATTTAATCTCGATTGGATTATTGGCATAGGTAAATATATCTTCAATAGGAGAACTAATGGGAAAAATTGCTGGTTGGAATGGTGCGGATTTATGGCTAAAAACTAGATCATAATATCCTCTGGCATCGGTGTTAATCCAGCTAATCTCTAGGTGATAAGGTAAGTCCTCCACAAGAGCCATTATCCGATCAATTTCTACCCCATGCTTCGGCTGCTTACCTAGCCACTGGTTTAGTTGCTTAAGTGAGTCGCTTTGATCAGCTTCTTCTAACCATTGTTGAACCTTAACCTCCTTACTCAAACGAACATTAGGAATACGAGAAATACCTAAATTTCTCGGTTGATATTCAGTTAAAATACGTTTAACTTTGTCTAAGTTCAGTTGTTCTTTTTGCCAGTCTAACCAATCAATCTCTGTCAACGGTTCAACGGAACTATTGATAGATAAAATCGCCTCGTAACGAAAGCGAGTTAATTCATTATCATAAACCCCAGTTTTGGGTTTTATTTGCACATGAGTAATTTCAGGAAATTGTTGTTGAAGTGCTAGGAAGAAAAAGGGATGTAATAACAACTCTTCTTCTGCTTGGTGTTTGCGGGTAATTCTTTCTCGCAATTGGCAGGCAAGAACATGATCATTAGCTCGATAAGCTTCTACCGAAGTACAATAGGTTGGCAAAAGGGCTAAATTACGAATATCTCCAACAAGAATATGACCTCCTTTTTTAACCCGTTTAATCAACCCTTCTAAAACTTGCAGTAGGTAGGCGGTACTGGGGAAATATTGCAGCACAGAGTTGATGATAATAGTATCAAAACTTTCTGACTCCAATCCCGCTAAGTCATCGGCGCTTCTTTCCCACAAAGTTACATGATCTAAACCGCCTATTGTTTGCTGAATTTTCCGAATATGATCTAAAGCAGGACGAGAAAAATCAAGACCTACATACTCGGAACAATCGGGGGCAACTCGAGTTAATAATAATCCCGTACCGCAGCCAACTTCTAAAACTTTTTCTGGGTGTAACTCTTGAATGCTTTCAACGGTTTTATCCACCCATTCGTGCATTTCTTCTTTGGGAATTGGCTGTCCGTCATAACTACTATCCCAACCAATAATATTAAAAGTAAGATCACTTTGAATAGGGGTTTGACTGTCAGTTTGCTGATTAACAGTTTTCCAAAGAGCCAGATATTCTTGTTGAGTTTTTTCCTGTTCTAAGGAATCCTCAGAAGTTAGATGAGGAACGACATAAGCGATTAACTGTTTATCCCCTAATTGATCTTGGCTGAGGATAACCGCCGCCGACTCAATCGCCGAGTGTTGAATCAATACGTTCTCAATTTCTCCTAGTTCTACCCGAAAACCTCTAATCTTAATTTGATTGTCAATGCGTCCTAAGTACTCAATGTCACCATCAGCCAAATAGCGACCCAAATCTCCAGTTTTATAAAGCCGTTCGGAGGGATTGAAAGGGTTATTGATAAAGTTTTCTTGGGTTAATTCTAGCTGATTGAGATAACCTCTCGCTAAACTAATACCAGCAATATATAATTCCCCTTGAGTTCCTTGGGGGACAGGCTGTAAATTCTGATCAAGAATATAGATTTGTGTCTGATTGATGGGACGACCAATAGGGACAGAGGTACAGTTTTCTGTTAATTTATAATTAGATAAATCACAATAGGTTGCTTCGACAGTGGTTTCTGTAGGTCCATAAGCGTTAATTAATTGGGGTACTCGGCGGAGTTTCCCAGTTTGTAGCATTTCTTCTATATATTGCTGCCATAGTTTGAGTTTTTCGGGTAATAAACTTTCTCCACCCACAAATAATAATCGCACCGATTCGGGGAAGGGTTCCTTAGTTCGCGCTAATTCGGTAATTAAAGCCTGCCAAAAAGCTGTGGGTAAATCTAAGATTGTCAGTTGCCATTCTCGACACTTTTGGATAAAGCTAGAAAATGAGCTTAACATCGCCTCAGTTCGCAAAACAACCGTGCCACCAACAGTTAAGCAAGGATAAATTTCCTCGACGGCAACATCAAAACTAATCGAGGCAAATTGTAAAATTCGATCGCTTTGACTGAGATTAGCGGTAGTCTTAACCACTTCAATAAAATTAACCACAGAGCGATGTTCAATCATCACGCCCTTGGGTTTTCCGGTGGAACCTGATGTATAGATAATATAAGCGAGGTTTTCGGGGTTAACTTCAATATCGAGATTTTCTGGCTTTTCTAGGGCAATTAGCCCCCAATCTTCATCCAATTTCAGAATTTTAACTCTCTGATTGTCCCCGAATTTACCGATTAAATAACTGTTGGTGATTATGAGAGATAATTGAGCATCTTGTATCATATAATCCAAGCGCTCCGGGGGATAGTCGGGGTCGAGGGGAACATAGGCACATCCGGCTTTTAGAATAGCCAAAAGGGCCATCACCATTTCCGGGGAACGTTCCACAGATAAACCGACGAGACTTTCCGGTTTTAGCCCATATTTTTGTAAATAATAGGCCAGTTGATTGGCTTTTTGATTTAAGTTTTCATAGCTAATTTGCCGGTTTTCCCCAATCAGTGCCATAGCTTCAGGGGTGCGTTGTACCTGCTGTTCAAATAATTGATGAATAGATTGAGTCATGGGAAATAAAGTAATTTGATTGCACTCAATGGCTATAGTTGGCTTAATTTGCTTGATCCTATTTTCCAAAGCGACGCTCGCGATTTTGAAACCAGTGGATAGCTTCTTCAATATCTGCCGGACTTAGATCGGGAAAGAAGGTATTTGTAAAGTAGAGTTCACTATAACAACTCTGTAGGGGCATAAATCCAGATAACCGACATTCTCCAGAGGTCCGAATAATCAGATCTGGCGGCGGACAAAATTGATCCATTAGCTGATGAGGTTCGATCTCTTCAGGTTTAACCCCCTTTTCTACTAGGCGGCGGACTGCGCGGATTATCTCATCTTCACCACCGTAGTCTAGGGCAAAATTGAAGATGTGACCGGTCATTCCTTTGGTGCTATGCTCTACCTCCTCAACCATAGACAAGAGATGTTCAGGAAGGCGATCTTTTCTACCTAAATGTCGCAACTGTACTGAGTATTCACCCGATAAAGGCAATAAATTGCTGAGAAACTGACTAAAAACATCCATTAAGTTGTCAACTTCGCTATCGGAACGCTTCCAGTTTTCGGTGGAGAACAGCCACAATGTCGCAGCGTAAATTTCCTTATCCCAAAGCGTTTTTAATAGGGAAGGTGCCACCTCTATAAATGCTTTTCTGTGACCTTCTTGGGGAGATAAGCCCTGATTTTTTGCCCATCTTCTGTTACCGTCTGGAATGATGGCAATATGCTTGAGAGGTTTAGTAGAGATGTTGTTAGTCATAAAATTTTTCCTAATAAGGTTGAATTGAGTAGTTTGGCAAACAGAGCGGTATTTAAGTTTCTGGTTTAGAGTGGAGTAGCTTCAATTAAACTCTCTATAGACTGAGTGTCAATAATTTTAGTTATTTGAAAGCCAGCCGTTTCTAATAATACCCTAAATTCAGATTCCGATCGAATTTTTCCTGAACCTAGCATCCATAAATTGAGATCAGCTAAATTATCCTTCCAACGATTTTTGTGCAAAATTCGATCCACGATTAACAATCGAGAGGATGGGTCCATAGCCTGACGACAGTTTTTGAGAATTTCAAGGGCTTTTTGATCATCCCAATTGAGCAGAATTTTCTTCAATAAATAAATGTCTGCTTTAAGGAAAATGGGGTCAAAAAAGCTCCCAGAAATCAAACTACAACGGTCGATCACTCCCTCTTGTGTTAGTAGATATTTCCCCTGCTCAATACAATAGGGTTGTTCAAATAGCACCCCTTGAATCTGGGGATATTTTTGTAAAATAGCAGCCAGAAATTTTCCATATCCTCCACCAATGTCTGCGACAATTTCCCCGACAGAAAAATCATAAGCGGCCAAAATCAGGGGGTTTTGAATTGCAGTTATATCAACCATTGCTTGATCAAAAACTTCAGCTTGATCGGAATTTTGTTGATGAAACTCTTCAATATTGACACCATACATAGACTCAAAAGCACCTTGACCTGTGGTTAAACTTTGAGTAAGATTTCCCCAACTAGCATAACTTTCTTCTATTTCGGCCATCAGAAAATTGCGAACAGTTCCCTGTTGCTTATCTCTTAAATAAGTTGCTAAAGCAGTGTTTTGGAAATAGTTGGGTTGGGTTTCTTCTAAAATCCCCAGACTGGTTAACGTCCGCAAAAAACGATAAAGTAAATCAGCATGAGTATGGGTTTCAGTGGCTAACTCTTGATAAGATTTTGTTCCATCGGCCAACAGATCAACAATTCCTAATTTGGCGGTCGCATAAATACATTGGCTAATCTGAAAACCCCTTATCATCTGCAAGACAGTGTCTCTATCAGACATTTGCCCGGGATTTTCTCGCTGAAGATTAAACATGATTGAATGAGCAAAGTTGAGATGGTTGTTAATGGAATGACTCTGGAGATATTTTTAGACGAAATAACTCTCAGGAAATTTTTCTGTAATCATCATAATCGGTTGCTTCTGAGAGAAAACACGATAGGTACGAGAAAAAAGTTTTTCTTCTGGACTGATTTGAAAATCCTCAGCCAAATCCCCCGCACGCTCTTGAGATAAATCAACGATTTCCTTAAAGGTTTCCATCCGATTTTCTAACCAAAGCTTACCAATGGGTTTTCCTGACTTGATTAACTCGTCTTGAAACTTGGTGTCTAGTCTATCAATAACAATAATAGACTCGGCATAAATTAATTTTTTTTGGCTGACTGTACTGCGAAGAAATATTTTTCTCTTGATAATTTTGCTACCTTTTTCAATATCTAAAACTGGCAAGTCTTCCTCTAAATATACCGCTTCTTCAGACAGTTTAACAATTGACATTTTTTCCAACAAATAAATCTCTAAAATGTCGGTCAGAGTCCCATCGGTTATTAAAATGATTCGCTGGAGTGTGCTTAACTCCGAAAGATTAAGAGGGGTTTTGCTAAAACTATTTTTTAGCAACTCGATTTTACACCGATTCGGTGATTTCGCTGGCATCATGGCACAATTCCTTAATTTGCTGGATAGATTTAAAGTTAGCCCATCGATGTGCCTAAGCGCTCTCTGGGCATCCTGCTAGAACTGGATAAACATAACCTTAAGCTTGACAATCTACTAAGTAGGTTGGTCTCATTGAATGTAAGACCCAGTGTGGGCGGTATGCTCCCATTACAGGTGGGTGCAAATCAATGGCACCCACCTACTTAGTTGTTTTGCCGCGGCGCTTTGATTAGATTCCCAACCACCACATATCGGGATCAACATCTTTTGCCTGGGTTTTGATCACCTCCTTGTGATCTCGGTGCCGGTAGGAAGACTGAGCTTGGTTAGCCGCATAATCCATGATGGCTTCATATTCGGCCTCGTCTTCCGTCGGCCAATACAGAGGAGGAATAAAATTCTGTTGCTTCATCTCTTCTGTATAGATAGAAAAACGACCCGGAACAGTTTTTAACTTAACCATCTGGGTGATCAATTGCGCGTGTAGTTGCCGGAATTTTTTTAAATATTCTGGTTTACCCGCAACATTGGTTTTTTCCAGAGGGTCATTGACTAGGTCGTACATTTCGTACTCGTAATTAGTCCCCTCGTCGTTAAAGTAAACAGAATATTTCCACTCTTTGGTGCGGATAGTACGGATACGTCGGGGAATGGTTTTGAAAAATCGGGGAGGCAGCGTACCATCATCAAAAGTAAAATGAATGGCATCGCGGACTTCCTGATTGGGATTGGTGAATAAAGGCGTTAGGTCACAACCCTGAAAGGCAAACTGGAACAGATCATACACCCCAGCAAATTTAGCCAGAGTTGGCACTATATCCAAGGTCGTGGCAAAGGAATCGGTACTAACGGCTTTGGGGAACAGATTCGGGTTAGAAATAATCAGAGGAACCCGAAGCACTTCCTCGTAGGCATTGAAAGGCTTTTCTCGCTGACGGTCGTGGGCCAGGCACATTTCCCCATGGTCGGAAGTCCGCACGATTAAGGTATCGTCAATTAATCCCTTAGCTTCAAGGGCATTCAGCACTTCATTGATTTGGTTATCTGACAGTTTTTTCAGATAGCCGTAGAAGTTAACAAACATCTGCTGAACTTGCTGACTATTGGTAGCGAATTTACCATCTTTTAGTTCTGGTAAATCTTCATACCACACCTTTTCGCCGCTCCGTTTTAGCCGTTTCCAGCGTTGCTCTTCCTTGACTTGACAGCCTTGTTTAAAAATCTCCTGGACGGTTGGCTTAAAGGATAGATCCTCGAAGACAGTTTCGGGAATGGGAAGATTAAAATCTTTAAAGTCCTCTAGGGCATAGCCGGCATCTTTCTCAAAGGTAGGAGCCACATGAATATCATGGGGATTGACCAAAGACACCACCAAGCAAAAAGGACCGTCCTCGGATTTGTAATTTTGAATAAATTCGAGAATCCCTTGTTCTTCCGGGGGAATGGCCTCGTCAATTCCAGCCAAGATATTTTGCTTTTTCGCTTCCTTTTCCTTCGGGGAAAGTCCACTAAAAGCTCCGCGTCCTTCCTTGGCATCTTGCTCAATGACTTTTTTGACCCCTTCTACACCCCGTAGATAGCGTTCATCATTGTAAAAAATTCCTTTGCCAAACTTGGTTAAATCACTGCGGGCAACTCCCGCATCAATCGGAGTCCAGCCATCGAAACCGTAGGACTGTTTCATGTATTCGATGTCTTCGCTTGACCACTTATCGGTGTCACTCTTGGGAACGCTCAAGTGCCATTTGCCCTTCCAATAGACCTTATAACCGGCCGCCTTCAGAACCCGAGCTAGGTTCACCTGGGTGGGACTAAGAAGCTTTTGTTCTAGGGATTGTCCGTAGCTATCCTCATAGCGGTTGATAATATCGGAAAAAGGCTCGGCAATGGTGTTGATGACACCGTGTTGATTGGGATAGGTACTGGTGAGCAGAGTAGCCCGACTGGGAGAGCAGGCCACCGTTACCGTGAACATTTTGTTGAAGGTCAGCCCGTTCTTTTTCAGTCGTTTCAGGGCCGGTAGATGCTCATCTTCAAAGCTTTGCGGCCAGCGTTCAGCAACGGCGGCACTGTCCTGGTCAGTGAGGAAAATGACAATATTGGGTTTAGAGGCTTTGGGAGTTAAGGGGAGTTGTTCTTGCTGCCAAGTTGCCCCGTTAATTGTGCCATTACTGCCCTTACCGGTTTTGTCAGTGACGATATTACCTGAACCTTCATTAAGAGGCCAATAGCCCACCAGGCCTGGTTCATTGCCTAGCAGCCGATAATTCATTGATTTTTTAATGTCTTCCGCGGACCGTGCTTGGTTCCAAACCTGCACTTCCCCGATTTGGCCGGCAAATAAATAGTCTGGGTTTCTTTCTGTCGCTCCTGCTCCAATCCGTAAGGGAGATTTCTTATTCAGACTGATTTTGGTAGCCACGGGTCCGCCAGCTAGTTGCCCATTGACATAGAGTCTCATGTTGTTGCCATCGTAGGTGGCGGCTAAATGGGTCCAGGTTCCCAGCACAACATCTGGACCGGTTACGGTCACCCAATTACCGCCATTGCCGGTCCAAAACTGCCATTTGTTGTTTTCCCCGGCATAGAGGATGTATCCCCCCTGCGGGCTGTCGGTTCTGCTAGTGATCGGCGATCGCCATTGACCCTGTTTTCCCGTTACTTTAGCCCAACAGGACACGGTAAACTGTTCCGGGTTCAGTTGAGCATTGTAAGGAACTTCCACATAATTTCTTTGTCCATCAAAGGACAAAACATTGGACAAAACATTTTGTTGAGCAGACATAAAACCGATCCTTTCTTTACTTAGGGGTTAATTCAATTCAAGGCAACCAACTTAGTTGATGTGATCAAAGACGAAGAAGAAATCAGAGCAAAAAATGTTGAAATCGAATCATTGAACTAAGGGAAGTCATTATTCTGCAATTTCAATTTTTTGAGGGGAACCAATATCCTCAGACACAACCTCCGCCGACTCTATTTGCTGTTTGAGCTTCAGTTTCAGTCCTTGCGTAATCGGTAAACCTTCAACTTCTTTGATTAAGTCTTCCTGAGCTTCCTGTTTACGACGATCTTTATAGATAGCGGCAAGAACCGCTTCAATTCCATAGTTCGTCAAGACATCTCCCACCACAGTGGTCAGACTAAGCAGTCCTAATCCGCCGAAAACGCCGAGGGGACCCCCTAAAGCTGCCAGAGCGAAGGCAATGGGATAAGTAGTAGCTCCCGAGGTGGATACCGTGACCACGAGAATTACGCCTGGGAGTCCCAAAGAACCAATTCTCTTGGCTACTTCGTCCAAAGAAACCCCCCAGGATGCCAGTTTTTTGCTGATTTCACCCGGGGCAGCCTTTATTTTTTTGCTGATTTCCTCCCAAGAAAATTCCGAAGCGGCAGCTTGTTCGTTAACATTCTGGGATGAAGATTCATCAGCGGCAGCTTGTTCGTTAACATTCTGGGATGAAGATTCATCAGCGCCAGCCTGTTCGTTAACTTCGTCCATGAGAAACTCCTAAAAATCAATCTCCCGGAGTCTAACACACTTTTACCGAGGGATAAACCTATTTTAAAAATCCTTGACAATTCGTAAATATTCTGATTGACTGGTAGCACTTGCAATGCCTAGACAGCAGACCAACGGCCGCTAAAATTAGCCAATTCTCAATAGCGTTTGAGCCGCGTTTACCCTGATTTCTGCCGCCACTATCTCACCCCCATGTAACCTTCCATACCAATGTAAATGTTGAACAGCTTATTTATAGCCCGCATTCCCTCTCTAGACTCGTATCAGTCCAACGTGCTTACCGATGGATGTTTAACCTATTCTTGGCAAGATGTTGGGGAAATATTTGACAATTTGTCAAGCTTTTTCAGGCAAGAAAAAATCGATCTAGCAGACTGCTTGGCCCTGGAATGTGAAAATTCTCTTCCCAGTGCTTTAACCCTGTTATTTTTGTTAGAAAAGGGCTATAGTTTCTTTTTGCAGCCTCAGTCAAACTCGCCCTCTATTATTCCTGAGTTTTGTCGCTATTGCCTCACTCCCAAACTAGAAAAAACTGGTAGTTTAGATCAGATTGCCAATTGGCTAAAAATTACCGAAAATCATCAATACAAAACCATTGATGATAAAGGTAAAAGGCTGTATATGAGGACTTCTGGGAGTACAGGAACACCCAAAATAGTGGTTCATTCTCAGACTAAATTGCTAGAAAATGTGCTTAACTGTGTGGAAAGATTGAGATTAAATTCAGAGGCGAGAGTGGCGATTCCAGTCCCGATTTATCATCTCTATGGTTTAGGGGCTGCTTTTCTTCCTAGTGTGGCTGTTGGAGCCTCTATTGATTTACAGAAAGGTGCTAACCTTTTACGCTATCTTCAGAGAGAAAAAGACTTTAATCCTAATGTTGCTTTTATGACTCCTAGCTTTTGTGAAACCTTAGTTAAAGGCAGAAAATCAGCCAGAGAGTATAAATTAACAGTGGTGGCGGGAGATCTGATCAAAGAAAACACTTTTATCAAATATGAAGAGAATTTCGGACCCCTAGTTAAGTTATATGGCAGTACAGAAATGGGGGTAATTGCCGCAGGTAATCCCCAAGAAGAATTATCCCTCCGTTGTCAAACAGTCGGTTTACCTATGCCAAGTGTGCGATTGCAACTTAATAAATCTTTAAACTCGGAAATGTCAGAAGTTGGGGAAATTTGCTGTCAGCATCCCCTAGGTTTTGATGGTTATGTTGATCCGGCAGGAGTGCCGCTGATGTCAACAAATTCCGATGATTGGTTCCCTACTAAAGACTTAGGTAAGCTACATTTAGACGGTCATCTAGAAGTTTGGGGAAGATGCGATCGCAGTATTAACCGGGATGGTCTATTGGTCTTGTTTTCTGACATCGAGAAAAATATGGAAACCTTAGGGGAAATTGAAGCGGTTGCGGTTCAATGCCATGGAGAGAGTCAAAGAGGCAAAGGTATAGTCGCTTTTTGTGTCTTGACAAAAGGGAGTCATCTGTCTGAGAATGAAATCAGAGAATTGTGCTTTGATATACTACCGAAAAGAGCGATTCCAGACCGCATTGTCACTTTGAAAACCTTACCGATGTTACCCAACGGGAAGATCGACCATCAGCAATTAGTCAGTTTTTTACCCAAAGCTTAGAAAATGGCGACAAATATTTTAAATCAACTCAAGACAATTATTGCCGAACAACTGGATGTCAATCTCAAAATCGAGGAAATTGACGAAACCGCCTCCCTATTTGAAGACGGGTTAGGATTGGATTCCATCGCAGTAGTTGAATTAATTGCTTTGACAGAACAGCATTTCGAGGTTGAGTTTGCGGAATCGGATTTAAATCTAGAATCCTTTAGCAATCTTAACGTTTTAGCTAGTTGTATTGCCCAGAAAATGCCGGCAAGTGAACAATTAACGGTCACAGCTTGATCTAGAGTTAATGCAACCTCAATAACAATATCTCAGTCAAAAACCATGACTTTAACCATCGAACTTCCGAAAACCCAAACGCCGCAACGTTTACCCTTAAATCCTAACTATCCCCCCTTTCGCCAGTGGAAAGCAGGGGTAATCGCCGAAAAACTAGAAGAACAGCCAGTCTGTCTCTATGTTCATATCCCCTTTTGTACTCAACGCTGTGCTTTTTGTTACTACAAAACCGTTGACCTAAAAGAGAGCCAAGTACAGGCCTATGTAGATACGCTTTGCCAAGAAATTAAACTCGTTTCCGAAAGATTCAATTTGAAAAACCGACGGATTCAGGCGGTTTATTTTGGCGGAGGAACTCCCACTACCTTAACCGGAAACCAGTTAGTCCAAGTTGTCGAGAATTTACGCGAAAATTTCTCCTACTTTGAAGAAAAGAAACAGTTTTCCGTAGAAGCAGAACCCTTGAGTGTTTCCCCATCAAAAATGAGGGTACTCAAAGAATTAGGGGTAAATCGCCTAAGTTTAGGTGTTCAATCTTTTAATGATCAAATCATCAAACTGAGTGGCAGAGGTCATGACGAAAAACAAGCTTATCGAGCGATAGATGTAGCTCAAAAAGCTGGCGAGGGGCAATGGTCAATTAATATTGACCTGTTGAGTGGACTAGCAGGAGAAACTGTAGAAACTTGGCAAGAAAGCTTAGAATGCGCTCTGAAAACCGGAGTAGAAAGCATCACCGTTTATAAAATGGAAGCTTTTGCCAATACCCAAGTATTTGATCAAGGGGTTCGCCAAGAAATTATAGAATTGCCATCAGCAGAGCTAGAAATGCAGTTTATGCAGTTGGCCATGGAGCGCTTTGCCCAAGCAAATTATAATCCTTGGAGTCATTTTACCTATGTTAAAAATGACAGCGATTTGGCCACAAGTACCAAACAATATCGCAGTGAATACATTTTTAATATTTGGCACGGAATGGAGTTTTATGGTCTGGGAGTCTCTGCTTTTGGCTGTTTAGGGGATTCTCTGTTACAAAATACTAGCGATATGGAAAAATATGCGACCCTTCTGGCCCAAGGAGAACTACCCTTATCTCGCGGTTATAAGCTGACTAGCTTGGACCAGATGGTGCGGGAAGTTTTACTAGGAATCAAGACATTACGTTTTGATTTAATTGCATTTCAGCAAAGACATGGGTTTAAATTACAATCCCTTTGCGCGGAAACTTTGTCCACACTTGAAAGAGATGGTTTTGTCACCGTATCTACCCAAGAAATTGAATTAACCGCTAAGGGGATTCTTTATGGGGACTATGTGGGCGAAACTTTAGCAGCATCTCTCAAAAAACTCAAAAGTTAGTAAGTAGGTGGGTGTTAAAAATTGTCAGTTTCCCCCCTGAGTAAGGGGGGTCAGAACTCCTTACTCAGTTAAAATCTAGAAACTGGATAATCGCTAACTAATAATTGTTCATTGTTGAAAATGACCCAGATGAGATGTGCAGAACAAACAGTTTAGCTCAGGTCCCACTTAACGATTTACCCGTGCTTACTGCTGCGGAAATTGAAGAGCAAGTAGCCGCTATTTATGGTCTTCTCGAAAATTGCTCGCTTCCCCAGGGACAACTAGAGCAACTGACCGAAAAACTGGCAGAATTTCAAAGCCAATGGCAAGCGGTTTTTGCCAAATTTGGACAGAACTATCGAGGAGAATTAGCCTATCGAGATTTAATCGGGGAATTTAGCCGAAAAATTGCACCATTATTACAAAAATGGCTATCTTCATCGGTGGCAATCCAAGAAATAATTAATCCTATTACTTCCATGCTTTCAACCCTATCGCCTTCCCCACCCCTGAGGGGAAAAGATGGCGAGATGCTTTCTCTGATGCAGAGAAAGCGTTTGTTAATTGTCAAAAAAAAGCACCAATCTCAGCTAGAAGTAGAAGATAAAAACCTCTCAATCCCAGAGTTTGAAAAGCCGATTTTTATTGTTTCTGCACCCAGAGCAGGAAGTAGTTTATTGTTTGAAACCCTGGCTAAATTCCCCGATTTATGGACGATTGGAGATGAAAGTCACGAAATTATCGAAGGAATACCCGCTTTACATCCGGCTGCACGCAATTTTAGCTCTAACCGCTTGGATGAAGGCGATGCTACCCCAGAAATTAGCGCAACTCTAAGAAAAGGTTTTACCCAACAATTACAAAATCGGGAGGAGGTAAAATATTTAAACATTGCTGAAAATGAGCGTCCTAACAAAATTCGTTTTTTAGAAAAAACGCCCAAAAACGCCCTAAGAGTTCCTTTCCTAATGGCTTTATTTCCCGATGCTCTCTTTATCTATCTTTATCGAGATGCTAGGGAAAATATTAGTAGTTTATTAGAAGGATGGCGATCGCAACGTTTTATTAGCTATCAACCCTTACCCGGTTGGGAGCATAGTCAGTGGAGTTTTCTGCTCGTACCCGGTTGGTCATCTCTCCAGGAATCTTCTCTGGTAGAAATTGCCGCCTATCAGTGGAAAATGGCTAATTCCTACCTAATAGAAGACCTTCAGTCCCTCAACCCTTCCTGTTGGTGTTCGGTCAATTATCGGGATTTAATTGAACATCCCGGGCAAACCATTAATCATATTGCCCAATTTGCCCAACTGCATCAAGACAAACAAATCGAGCAAATTCTCTCTCAACCCTTACCCATCGCTCAAAGAACCCTATCTGCTCCTAGACAAGAAAAATGGCGCAAACATGAACGGGAATTGGCCACAGTGTTACCAGACTTAGAAAACATAATTGATTTTTTGCAGTATCTTAAGTAGGTAGGTATTGAAAACTTTCAGATGCCCCCCTTATTAAGGGGGGACTAAGGGAGGATCGGCACCCCCCTTATTAAGGGAGGACTAAGGGGGGATCGAACCTAAAATCCATTTTTAATTTAATTATAACCAGCTACTTAAATCATGATTGAAGTACAATTACAGCCAATTGAGGAGAATTTTAGGGCAGAAAATTATTCTTATTCCACCACAATTCATCAATTATTTGAAACCCAGGTGGAGAAGACCCCTAATCAGATTGCGGTAAGTTTTGAAGATTGCTGCTTAACCTATAGGCAGTTGAATGACCGCGCTAACCAAATCGCCCATTATTTAATTGAATTAGGAGTAAAACCAGAACAATTAATAGGAATCTGTGTTGAGCGTTCCCTAGAAATGATCATCGGGGTTTTAGGTGTTCTCAAAGCGGGAGGGGGTTATGTACCCCTTGATCCTGCTTACCCCCAAGAACGGCTAAAATTCATCCTAGAAGATGCCGATATATCTATCTTATTGACACAGGAAAAACCCCTTATAAATCTACCCCTTGAGCAGATAAAAGTAATTTTTTTAAATAAAGAACAGTCCCTAGTTCAACAAAGTCAAGAAAACCCTAAAACTGCTGTAAGCTCCGACAACTTAGCCTACATTCTCTATACTTCCGGCTCCACTGGCCTACCCAAGGGTGTTTTAATTACTCATAAAGGAGTAGTTAATTTAGTTCAAACAGAAATTAAACTATTTAACTTAAATCCCTCAAGTCGTGTTCTGCAATTTGCTTCCTTAAATTTTGATGCTTCCGTTTCGGAAATCTTCACCGCTATTTGTTCGGGGTCGCAACTTTGTCTAGGAAATTCTAACTCCTTACTTCCGGGGGATAACTTGCTTAATTTTCTGCAAAAAAAAGCTATTACCCATGCACAAATTCCCCCATCAGTATTAGCCGTCCTCCCTCAAGCACCCTTAAAACACCTACAGGTATTAATTGTCGGCGGAGAAGCTTGTCCCCCTGCCTTGATGGCTCAGTGGTCAGTGGGAAGACGCTTTTTTAATGCCTATGGCCCCACCGAGGCCACCGTTGATGCCACCATAGCAGAATGTAGCCCTGATAGTCCCTTAACTATCGGTCGTCCTCTTGCCAATACTCAAGCTTATATCCTTGATGAGTCTCTCAAAAAAGTTGCTGTGGGGGTTGCGGGAGAATTACATATTGGGGGAGTAGGTTTAGCTAGGGGATATCTCAATCGTCCCGAATTAACTGCGGCAAAATTTATTCCCCATCCTTTTGATGATAATCCATCGGCGAAGTTATACAAAACCGGCGATTTAGCCCGTTATCTTCCCGATGGTAATATTGAATGGTTAGGGCGTATAGACTTTCAAGTTAAAATTCGCGGTTTAAGAATTGAATTAGGGGAAATTGAAGGCATCTTAAACGAAAATACCGCCATTCACCAAGCGGTAGTCATTGTCCGTCAAGAGCAGTTAAATGATCCTCAATTAATCGCTTATGCTGTTATTAATCCCACCGTTAAAGTCGAGCAAGTCCTCGCTCAATGGCGCGACTATCTCAAAGAAAAGTTACCCCATTATATGATTCCCCGGGCATTAGTAATTTTAGAAAAGATGCCTTTGACCCCCAATGATAAAGTTGACCGTGCAGCTTTAGCTAAATTGCCTCTAAATTATGACACTTCTCGTCTGGTTACACCGCCACGAAACCCAGAGGAAGAACTATTAACCGCAATTTGGGCCGAGGTTTTGGAATTAGAAAAAGTAGGAATTGATGAGAACTTTTTTGAATTGGGGGGACATTCCCTCAAAGTTATTGCCCTCTGTAAGAGGCTAGAGTCTTATTTTGAAAAAAAGTTTGCTGTAGAAACTATTCTTGATGCCGCAACGGTGGCTGAATTTGCCGAATATTTACGGAAAAATCATCCAGAACTAATCGAAAAAATTGACAAGATAAAATTTAATGAGGTAATCAATCCCTTAATCATAGACGAGGATTTTATTGCCGATTCTTCCCTGGAGATTGATTCCTTATCTGGCTGTCCTTATTTTCCCTTATCTTTGACTCAACAGAAAAGATGGTCCTATGAAAAATCCAACACAGTCATCCATTTTTCAGGTAATTTTAGACGACACTACCTTAAAGGAAACCTCAATTTAGCAGTTTTAACAGCCAGCTTGAATGAGATTATCTATCGCCATCAAATATTGCGTGTCACCTTTCGAGAAGTCAACGGTTCCCCCGTTCAGTTAATTAACCCCTACACCGAAAAAAACCTACCCATAATTGATTTACAACCCTGGCCAGAGAACCAGAAAAGTGAGGAATTAGCAAGATTATTACAAGAGATTATTAATCAACCCTTCGACTTGATTAATGGCCCCTTAATCAGACTGATATTAATTCGTTTGGATGAGAAGGAGCACATTCTCCTCACTCACATCCACGATATTATTATAGACAATTCATCATTGACGCTCTTTTTTAAAGAATTGGAGCTACTTTATCAGGCTTTTGTCTTAGGTGATTCCTCCCCTTTACCTCCCTTACCTATCCAGTATGTTGATTATGTTCAATGGCAACTAAAATCCTTTAGTTCTCAACTAATTGAGCCGAAAATTAACCACTATAAACGTATTTTAGAAGCGGGAGAGTCACCAACCTTAAAAATTCCCCCACACCTGATTTCGCCGTCTAAATCTGGCGATAAATTATCCGATTCATCGGTTTCAAGTCTAGGGACTAATTTTGATTTTGAAATTCCTGGGGATTTCACAGAGAAATTAAACATCCTCTGTCAAGAGCAAAGAATCACTTTATTTATGACTGCACTAACAGCCTTTGCTGTTTTACTCTATAGCTATAGTGGCTGTGAAGATATTATCATCCGCGCTCCCCGTGACGCTCGTAATCATCCACACCTGAAGCCTCTAATCGGTTTAATTAGTAATATAATGTTGCTCCGAGTTAGTTTAAGTGGTAATCCTACTGTTAGAGAGTTACTAACGCAAGTGCGAAGGGTAGTATTAGAAGCCTTAGAGTATCAAGATATTCCCTTTGAGCATTTAGCCAAAGTCATTAAACCAGAATATCGCCTTGATAATTCTAGTTTTAAAGCAGTTATTACGGTTTTGTCAGAGTCCCCCGAAGAAGAATTGAAACTACCGGGGTTAGAGGTGACATCTTGGGAAATGGAAGAGTTTGAAGTTAGGCCCGACTTAGAGTTAATACTCTGGGAAAATAAAACTTCCCCAAAACCCTCTCTTAAGGGTTGGTGGCAATATAAAAAAGATTATTTTGAGCTTGATTCAATGACTCAAATTAACCGAGATTTCATGCAGATATGGTCGGAAATTGTTACGAATCCTCATCAGCCAGTTACTATCTTCCAAAATCTTAAAAATGTATAGCAAGAATTGAAGATTTTTCCTATAAATTATGGTCTAGAACAGGGGGAAAATAGCCAACTTTCTGAAAGTAAGAAAAATATAAACTGAGCAATTTTTCATCAATAACGGGACAGGCGATAGATAGCTCTGTTAATTCTATCAATGTTCGAGTTGCGTCAAATTCTAGCTTATCAGGGGAAAATAGTTTTGACAGTTTCAAAAGCAGTAATAAAGATGAATATAGTGTATTCTTGGGAGACTGGGACAATTGATATTTTAATTCGGCATAAAAATTATCATAATCAACTTTTTCTAAGGAATAGCCTAAAAGTTGAAGAGAATTAAAGAAAGTTTCCCAGGAAATTAGCTGAGAATTAATTAAATGAAATACTTTGCCAGCATGGTTTTTTTGCTGGGATAAACCGACAATTGCCTGACTGACATAATCGACGGGAACGATATCTATTTGTGTGTTTAAATCGGGGAATTTTTTTAATTGAATACAACCCTTTAGCAAAATACACAGGAAATCTTGGAAATTACCGTTAATCCCCGTTTTACTATTCCCGATGATTCTTGAAGGACGATAAATACAAGCAGGTAATCCTCTTTTTTGTGCGACCATCACTAATTGTTCTGCCACCCATTTACTTTGGCGATAACCTCCTTGAAGATTAACAAAATTAGGGCTATCCATTTCGGTGATTCTGCCAATTTCCTCCTGATTATCACCGAGAAAAACCCCAAGAGTCGAGACAAAATGAACGAATTTAGTTTGCTCCCTACTAGCTAACCTTAGCACTTCCTGCGTCCCCAACACATTTACCGGTTTTAAGGTGGAGTAGGGACGAGCAGAGTTAACCCAAGCTCCATTGTGATAAATAATATCAATTATTGCCGCTAATTCATTAAATGCTAGTTGAGAAAGACCGAATAAAGGTTTCCCTAAATCTCCAACAATAGGAATAATACGAGAATTAAAACCATCTTGCCAAAGAGAATAAAACTCTAAGTTTTTTTGAAGACGATTTTTACCCTCTTCTATATTAGAACAGCGAACTAAACAATAAATATCTGCGCTGGTTTTCTGGAGAAGTTCTTCGAGTAAATAAGCACCAAGAAAACCAGTTGCTCCTGTCAATAAGATAGCTTTTGGCTCTAGTACATTCTTGGAAAGCGATTGCTCAAATTGAATCGAGGAATCCAAATTTACTTCCGCTTTCAGGTCTAACTGTTGAGTCACAGGTTTAATCATGTGTTTTTTCAATCCCTTCTAGAGCAACCTGACGAATAAGTTCGGCATCGGAGAGATAGGGAAATCTTTGCCAAAAACGAGACCATGTTACTAAATATATCTCTTGTTCTTCTTGAGGAAATCGCTTAAGTTTCTCCTCAAATAGATTTTTATAACGGTCTATTTCTGCTTTTAAATAATGATGCGCTTCCTCTCCATACAATTTCTGAAACATCCAGTAGGTATTGTAATTACTAGCTGCCATATCCTTTTTGTAGGAAATAAGATCATCATTAAATTCTATTAAAACTTCCCTAGGTTCCATCAGGTCAAAAATTTCACTTCGGTAGGGTTTACCTGAAATCTGAACTAAAGCAGAATGTACAACCCTAAAATCACAAGACCGTAATTCAGAAGCGCGAATCACGTCTTCATGAGTTACTTTTTCAGAAGTGACTAGCTTATTTTCTAGTTTAACAAATTCTGTCACCTTTTCTAGCTTATTGACGATTGTATTATGTTCTAAGTTGTGTTCTTTTAAAAAAGACTGAATGATTCTCTTTCTAGAATCCCAGGGAGAAGTTTGAGTTAATAGTGAACCATCTTTTTGATTACTCTCTACTTCCATATCGGCTTCATAGATCACAGCTTCAATAAATAGGAGTAATGGATAATAAACAAAAAATTCATCATCACAAATATTATAAATTGGACAATATATTTTGGAAAAAGGCTTTAAAAATGCAGTAGCTTTATAGATACTATAATAGGAAATATAAGGGATTTGACTAACGGTTTTTTTTCTTTCAATCATACCAGGGGACATTGGCAGGTTCATTTTAGTTTCTCCTTTTTGAATTTTTAAACAAATAAGTTTCCGCGGTCAAATAACAGGTTTAAACCCCTTCTAAAACAGTCTGACGAAGAAGTTCAGCACTAGAGAAATAGGGAAATACATCTTGCCATAAACGAGACCATTTTGCTGAATAAACTTCTTGTTCTTGTTGAGATAATCCTTTGAGGGTTGCCTCAAATAGATTACTGTAACGGTCTATTTCTGCCTTTAAATAATGGTGTGCTTCCTCTCCATACAATTTCTGAAACATCCAGTAGGTGTTATAGTTACCAGCTGCTCTATCCTCTTGATAGGAACGAAAATCATCATGAAATTCTAGCAAAATGTTGATCGGTGACATAAGCTCAAAAACTTCAGTTTTGTAAGGTTTACCTAGTATTGAAATTAAAGTAAAGTAAAGCATATTAATATCGGAAGACTGCAATTCAGAAGCACGAATCACCTCTTGATGAGTTATTGTTTCAGAAGTCACTAACTGACTGCCAAGGTGAAAAAATTCTCCTAAGTTCTCCATAGCATTTAGGATAGTAGGATGTTCTAAGTTAAATTCCTTTAAAAAAGATTGAATAATTTTCTTTCTAGCATCCCATGATAAGTTATTCTGTTGATTGCTTCCTAGATCAATATTGACTTCATGGATTAAAGATTCAATCAATGCTAAAACTGGATAACATAAAAGAAACTCATCAAGAGAAACGTCATCAATCATATTATATTGCTTAAAAATAGATTTAAACATAAAAGCAGTTTTGTATAGACTATGATAAGAGATGTAACGGGTTTGACTGCTTGGTTGTTTGCTTTTAAGACTCTCATACAAAATCTCTAAGTCCTGTAGATTCATTTTTGATGCTCCTAATTTTGAATTTTCCAATGAATAGTGATGCAGATTTTAATAATAGCAGGCTATGGGATGGCTAATTATTCATTATTTTCGACCCCTTCCAGAGCTACTTGACGAATAAGTTCAGCACTAGAGAGATAAGAATATCTTTTCCAGAAACGAGACCATTTTTTTGTATATCTTTCTTGTTCTTCTTCAGGAAATAGCTTGAGTTTCTCTTCAAATAGATTTTTATAACGGTCTATTTCTGCTTTTAAATAATGGTGTGCTTCTTCTCCATACAATTTCTGAAACATCCAGTAAGTATTGTAATTACCTGCTGCCACATCCCTTTTATAGGAACAAAAATCATCCTGAAATTCACTCAAGATTTCTGTCGGTGAGAGAATTTCAAAAATTTCCGCTCTGTAGGATTTACCTGACATCTGAACTAGAATAGTGTGGATAATCCTCAAATCAGATGAACGCAATTCGGAAGCACGGATTACATCCTCTAATGTTATTTTTTCAGAAGCTACTAGCTGACTTTCTAATTCAATGTATTCACCTAGATTCTCCATGTGATTTAAAATCATAGGGTTTTCTAAATCAAATTCTTTTAAAAAAGATTGAATGATTATTTTTTTGGAATTCCATAGAGAACGTTGAGTTAATGGGGTGCTATCCTTGGGATTGCTCTCTAACTCCATATCAGTTTCATAGATCAGAGATTCCACAAGTGCTAAGAGTGGAGAAAATTCAAAAAACTCATCATCAGAAATATTATAAATCGGACAATATAGCCTTAAAGAAACGTGGATTACAGAAATAGCTTTGAATAGACTATGATAGGAAATGTAAGGGATTCGACTAATAGTTTGTTTGCTTTTAAGCCGCTCAATGGATATCAATGGGTTCATTTTAGCTTCTCCTTTTTGAATTTTTAAACAAATAAGTTTCCGCGGTCAAATAACAGGTTTAAACCCCTTCTAAAACAGTCTGACGAAGAAGTTCAGCACTAGAGAAATAGGGAAATACATTTTGCCATAAACGAGACCATTTTGCTGAATAAAATTCCTGGTCTTGTTCAGATAATCGTTTAAGGGTTTCCTCAAATAGCTTGCTGTAACGGTCTATTTCTGCTTTTAAATAATGGTGTGCTTCCTCTCCATACAATTTCTGAAACATCCAGTAGGTATTATAATTACCAGCTGCCCTATCCTCTTGATAGGAAAGAAAATCATCATGAAATTCTAGCAGAATATGTATGGGTGACATAATCTCAAAAATTTCATCTCTATAAGGTTTACCTGACATAGCAATCAAGGTACAGTGGAGAATTAACTCGTCAGAAGACCGCAATTCAGAGGCACGAATTACATCTTCTAATGTGATTTTTTCAGAGGTGACTAGCTGACTTTCTAATTCAAAATACTGACCCAAATTCTCTATGTGCTTTAAGATTGTAGGAGCTTCTAAATCAAATTCTTTTAAAAGAGATCGAATGATGATTTTTTTAGAATCCCACAGAGAAGACTGACTTGATGAGCTGCTATCCTTTTGATTGCTTTCGATCTCTGCATCAGTTTCATAGACAAGGTATTCAATAAATGCTAAAAGGGGATAATATTCAAAAAACTCATCTAGTGAAATATGATAAACCGGGCAATAATGCTTGAATATGAATTTGAGAATGGGAGTAGCTTTGTATATACTACGATAGGAAATATAATGATTGCGACTGATGGGGTGTTTGCTTTTAAATCTCTCAAGATTTGCTTGTAAGTCCATTTTTGTGTTTCCTTATTTTAAGTCGTGGAAGGATCGTACCATATCTAGGAAAATAATCACCAATAAACTGGGAATTTATCAGACTAATCCTAGGTATAACTCAAGACATTTCATAACCCGCCTCTTGACATAATGGTTGACAATAGGTGTTTAATTTTTCGATATCTGCCGGCTCTATTGAGTCTTTCCATCCGTCTATTTTACCCATTCTAAATGTTCTAGCAGAAGGGTTATAAATCTCCCCCAACTGAGAAGCAATAGTTTCACTAAAAGGAATATCCAAATGGTGGCAAATTTTTTCCATCGTCTCCCTTTGTTTTTCCGACTTGCCACCTCCCTGTTCTCCCACCAGATCCTCAAAACGGATAAATAAACAATTTTGCTCTTGAGACCAAGCTAACATAGAACGGAACACTTCAGCAAAATTTCTGATTTCTACTCCCGCTTTTGCCCCATAGCCTCCCACTAAAATAAAATCTAATCTTTGGCTAGGAGACATGGACTTAAAATCCTCTTCTAGAAAGTGTCTTGCTGGCATTTTTCCCGTATCTAAAACAAAGGGAATTGAGGAAGCTATAACAGCACGAGGATCACGAATAATGAAGATATGCTGATAATTCAATTCCTGAAGAATTGGGGTTAACAGAGGTGTCCAAGGAATATGACCTAAAATGTATTGCTTTTGGGCAATCAGAGTTAACCAATGTCGAACAATCGCCAAATCTACATAGTAGGGGGTTAAGGCCCCTATGCTAATCTGTTGTTGGCTAAATTGAGTTTGATGCTCGATTCTTTTTTTAACTTCTCGATAGTTAAAAAATAGAGGCACTTCTTGAATTTCTTGATCCTCAAAATGCTCTCTATAGCCCAGAATTTCAACGGACTTAGCCAACAAATGAGTGCCACTTTTAGGCAAAGAATTAATTAGTAATCGCTTGGCGGGTAACTCGGTATAGGACATCGCTTTTGAGTTAAAGGTATTGATCATTGTTCGTGGCTTTAAAACATTCCTATGGGGGGAACATATTCCGAATCAATTCGCACATCTAAGACGGTAGGTTTGCCATCCCGATAAATTGCCTCATAATCTAATCCCTGCAAGTCTTGACTATTACGAATAATATAACCATTCGCTCCCATTCCTCGAGCAATTTGACTAAAATCTACTGACGGTAAAGCAAACTCTAGGGGTTCTACTCCCGTTTGAAGATGTCGGTGTTTAACCATACCAAAAGATTGATCATTAAGAATGATAAAAATAATCGGTAATTTTTCAGCAACAGCAACAGCAAGTTCGTTGCCGTGCATTAGGAAACATCCATCACCCGTCAGACAAACAACCGGGGTATTTTTTGCCCCCATAGCTGTTCCAATCGCACTGCCAATTCCCCAACCCATGGGGGCAGTGGCCACAGCTAAACGGAAATTTTCCGGACGGGGTGGGAAGAAATAGTGAATTGTCCAAGCTAACCAATTACCTACATCCACTAAATAGCGGGTTTCTGGAGGCAAATGTTGTAGGAGTTCACCGATTAATTGCTGGGGTTTAACGGGGGAATTATCCTCTGAAAGTCGATAGCTATCCGGTTGTTTAACGGTAATTTGAGCGGGTTGATAAGGCGGGGAAATTTCAGGGAATAAGCTCGCTGATAACTCCGGTTTTAATTGTCCCCTTTGCCGAGTTTTCTGTAATCTTTTTAGTAATTCTGCCAAGGTAGTTTTGATTGTACCTTGAATGTGTAAACTGGCCATCGGAGAACTTTTAAAATAGTCCCTTGCGTGATGAATATGAACTATTTTTTTAGTTAACAATGCCTGATCCCAAGCCGAGGTTTCCCATTGCCCTAAGTTCATCCCAGCCGCTAAAATTAAAGCAACAGAATCATCGGTTAAAGCTTGACGAGCCGTTTGATGTCCAGCGAAACCAAAGACACCTTTTACTAAAGGATGATAAGGATTAACACAGGTTTTACCACCTTGAGTTGTGACAATAGAAGCGTTAATTAATTCGGCTAATGCCATAATTTCTGGGGTGGCTTCCCTACAATCTTGACCAACCCAGATGGCGATGGTTTGACCTTGGTCTAAGATATTGTTTATGGTACTATCAAGCTCATCTAAGGCTTTTAAATCAACTAATGCAGCAGCTTGAGTCGTTACCTGGGGATAAGCAAGGGATGAGGGAGACTCAACCCGGAAAATATTCACAGGAATACTAAGATGAGCCGGTCCAAAAGGTGAATGTAAAACTGTTGTTAATGCCGCTGCCAATTTTCTTTCTAATTGATTAGGGTGGGTGACGAGGGTATTATAACGGGTACAGTGCTTAAACATGGCCACTGTATCAATGGTATCAGGCGATGATTCTTGAAAGGCACTCCAGCTAAAATGAGGTAGGGCAGTTTGTGCGGTGATAACAAGTAGAGGTATCCCTTCAGCATAAGCTGAGGCTAATCCTGTAATGAAATTGGTGCTACCGGGTCCAGTTGTGCCGCAGCAAACCCCGATTTTTCCAGTTTCACGAGCATAACCATCAGCCATAAAAGCGGCGCCGGTTTCGTGACAAGTCAAAACGGCACGAACCCCCCCGCGTCTTTCGCTGCGTGCTAAGGCTTCGTAGAAGGCACTATTATGTCCTCCCGGGATGCCAAAAACGTATTCTACCCCTAATTGCTCTAAATAATCGACAATTAGGTCACTCATATTTCTTGGCTGGATTTGTTCTGGCTCTGTCAAGGTAATGGGAGAAGAGGCTTGTGAAATCATTAGATTTTGTCTTGTCAATGGACTATTGTTAGAATATCTCACATAGACGCTGCTTTTAAACCCCTGGGCAGAAAATTGGTTTAGCTAAATTTTTGTAAACTCTCAATAACCCCCGGCAGTTGTGAGGAAAAATTTTTCCGATGCAATTTGGGATTGATAACTATCAAATGTGTAGCCAAATAGGGCGATGTCATCCTGAAAGTGTTTTTCTACTAATTTTCTGGTTCTGTTGTTGTAATATTCTCGATAATCACGATGTTTTGACTTGTTTAAACAGGGCAGAGAAGCTTTAATATTTAGCCTTTGACAGACCAGATCAAAATCAGCTTCTAAAGTTTCATATCTACCAACAAAGTCAACTATTATTTTGCCTTCTAAGTCAGTAATAAGGTCTTTTTGTAGTTTAGTTGCTCCTTTGGGAAAGGGATTTTTGGTACTAATAACCCATTCCAAGTATTCTTCAAAACCGTCCAGAGATTTAACCAATTCATGTCTGACATGATCTTTCTCCTTAAGAATAAAATGATAATAGGATACCTGCCAATCCCAAGGATTTCTGACAAAAGAAAATTTATAAAAATTATTATATACTTCCTCTGACAGTTCTTTTTGCATATCTCTGGCTTTAGCGTGCCAAAGAGAGGATTCCCACATTTCATACAGGGGATTGATTTGCTCTCCTAACATTCTGGGAGGGCGATTAATTTTGAATTTTTCAGGTTGTTGTGCATAAGGTTCTAAGACTGCTTTAACGCTTGTCCCCGCAGCTTTCGTGACATGAAAAAAAATGAACTGATGACTGTAGGATATTAACATTGATCTGGCGGTGTGATAACAATAGCTCTGCCCGAGATCGGTAGGCGTATCAATTTTAGTATAAATTGAACTTGACAAAAGAGACAGTATCTAAAATGTCAGCTTGTCCATTCTGGCTGCCCTCTGGGAGATGCTCTACTACTGCTGATGCTCGTATTAAATTAAAAAAACTCTGGTTCTTCCGAACTTACACTGTAGAAAATTCCCCAAGCTACCTCTCTGTACAGCAATGCTCTAAAGTTGATAAATATCAATCTAACAAAAACTCAAAGCCTTGCTGTACAAGCTTTACAAGCATGAGTTGTTAATAGTTTTGCATGACAGATTCGGTAGAGCCAAAACTCTATCCCTCAATTCAAACTTGACAGACTACTAGGGGTTAACCCGAAAATGCACAGAAATGGCTATTTCCCTAAGAACTGAGGATTTTCTACAAGTTCTGTGAACAGTAGATCTCTTGCATAAGTCTAGACAAAATAGGATAAAATAGTCCAAGAGTTAAGATTGAAAGATGACTTACGAACAAGTAAAAACTTTAAAGCCAACAGAGTTCAAACGCT
>VYLM01000082.1_pt1 | contig 43884 bp, 38 predicted proteins | sample 5109491 | NCBI WGS metagenome assembly VYLM01 (sample SAMN12291813, study PRJNA351875) | freshwater metagenome | isolation source: freshwater lake | place: USA: Michigan, MSU3 lake | collected 2011-08-06 | reverse complement strand
TCAGTCTAGCACCGAACAAAATCCCCCCCTAGTTCACCTCTATTCCCCTGTCCTAATTGTGGTTCTCACCATAGGATTAAGAATGGTTCTATTCATAATGGAAAACCCAAACGTGAATGTAAAGAGTGTGGTCGTCAGTTTGTGATCAATCCCACTAATAAAAACGTCTCTGACGAAACCAAACAATTAATTGATAAACTCTTGCTCGAACGAATTTCCTTGCGAGTAATTGCTAGAGTAACAGGGGTAAGTTGGTCATGGTTACAAAATTACGTCAATAATAAATTGGCATCTGTCCCTCGTCAAGTAAAGGTTTCAGACAAACTAAAAGGTAAATTGGTCATAGAATGTGATGAGATGTGGTCTTTTGTTTTTTCTAAAACAATCAAGGTTTATATTTGGCGGTTAATTGATAGAAAGACAAGGGAAATTATTGGTTGCTATGCGCGGAGATAGGAGTCGTCAATCAGCCAAAAAACTTTGGGCTAGTTTACCAGGTGTTTACCGACAATGCGCTGTTGCTTACACAGACTTTTGGGAGTCCTATAAGACAGTAATTCCTAGTAAACGTCATCAACCAGTCGGAAAAGAAACTGGTCAAACTAATCATATTGAAAGATTAAATAATACCTTTAGACAAAGGATTTCTCGGCTGGTGAGAGAGAGTCTATCTTTCTCTAAAAAAATGGAGAATCACGTTGGGGCTGTTTGGTATTTTATCCATGACTACAATGCACAGCAAAGCAAAGGATTAAGCCGCCATCACTACTACCGAATCATCACCAAATTTTCAAACTTTACCCTTCGACCATTATAGCTTGTTTCGAGTCAGAAAACCAGTAAAAACATGGCTACAGAGGGAATCCCTTACTCTAAAGATTAATTGCCATCAGGTTAGCGATCACTATACAGCCAACTCCACAGAATCGCTCTACTCCAGAGACAGTCAACGGTACAGCCATTTTCAAGGGAAAATGTACCCAGTGACGGCTTGTCAATTTATTCTGAGAAGCGACCTGCAGTAAGGGTTTTGTTAATTTTTTAGTATTTTTGTATGGGGAAGTCCAGACATATCTATCATTAAATTTCGGTTTCAGCAGCTTCGCGTAAACGGCTAATTGTACTTTTGGCCTCTTTGAGTAGGTCATGCCAATCATCAGGAGGATGACCGGTCTCCAGCATTTTTCTAAAGACTCTATAAGCGTCTGTACTACTCTCATAAGCTCGCTTAGAATTTTGATTATTGACCCAAGCGAGGAGAATTATTTTACTCTCTTGATGATATCGAAAAAACAGTCGATACTGCTGAAAAAACTTGGCTCTAAACCAGTGTTTGTAATCGTCTCCAAGCGTAGTTCCCAGTCGATACTCACTGCGAGTTGGGTCTTGAGGAATAGTATCAAAGGCTAACTTTGCTATGGCAGCTAGACGCTTTGTCGCATTTTTCCTTTTGTAATCTTGAGGAAACTTGTGGTGCAGCTCTTCAACCTGCGTCACAAGTTCTTCAAACTGTTCAAGGAACAGAGGATGAGCAAATATGCTCCATCCATTAATTACTAGGGGCTGATCTATAGACAACCTTATTCGTCCTCATCCAGAAGTGGTGCATCAAGCTCCAGATCAACGCCAGAGACCAAGTATTGAACATGATTGACTAGGTTAGAACTAATTGCCTGTATGTGTTGAGGGTTCTGTTCCATATCTTGGGCAAGAAAATTCAGAAATTTCCCAAGCACCGGATCATTTTCTTCTGTCCCGTCAGCCCTGGAAATCCATACTTTGCCGTCGGGCTGTATGTTGTAGCAGATTTTATCGCGCTTATTCAAGCCAAGGGCTTTGCGAACGGAATCGGGAATTGTAGTCTGATAGCGATCGGTAAGAGTGGATTCTGGCCATGGAGCCATCGTTGCAGCCATTGGGACCTCTCAGCCTATTTGTAAAAACATCTTGATGGTAATGCAACTGCATTGTCTTGTCAAGTATGGAGTGACTAGATCTACAGCCTAACGGAGCCGTTCACCTTAAATGTCGGCAGGATGCCCCGTTACACCCATAAGGTTGTTGTAATAAACCTACACCTGTCAGCATCCCACACCCCATCTTCCCACTTCCCCCGGTTGAGTTAGCGGGTTCGGCTTCGATCTGTCAGAATACAAGTATTGAAACAAACCCTTTAAGAGGCTTCATGGTGGAAGTTAAAGTCGTTCCCCCGAAACGCAATTGGGTTCAGACGTGGTGGCAATCCCTGAATTCCCTATCTCGCTTACTGGTGATTGCTCTAGCTGCACCACTTATAGTTCTGAATGCCTGGGCATTATCGGCAATTTTTGGCTATTTTGAATCTTTATTTGTTATTTTACTGATAGCGGCCGTTCTATCTTTTCTCTTGGGTTATCCAGTGACTTGGTTGGAACGTCAGGGATTAAAACGGGGTTTAGCTGCGATCGTGGTTTCCCTGATCACGATTTTAATTTTTGTGGCCGTGGGAATCACCCTAGTTCCCCTAGTCTTCACCCAAGCGCAGCAATTTGTCAATAGATTGCCAGAATGGTTAGACTCGGGACAGCGCCAACTGATGCAACTAGATACCAAAATCGACACGATGAATCTACCGATTCCGATCAGTTTCGATGGTGTTATCGCTCAGTTTAACAGTCGTTTAGGGGCAGAATTGCAAATTTTAGCGGGAAGAAGCGTTAATTTAGCCCTTAATCTCACCGTTTTTACCGTGGTGCGAGTGCTTGATGTGCTGCTAACCATTATCCTCACCTTTTATCTACTTCTCCACAGTCCCGATATCTGGAGGAGTATTATCCAATGGTTGCCCAAACCCGTCCAACAACCCTTTTCCCTAACCCTACGCTTAAGTTTTCAGAATTACTTTGTCGGCCAGGTGATTTGTGCCACTTGCATGGCCCTGGGATTAGTCACGGCATTTTTATCGATTAAAGTCCCTTTTGGTCTTCTATTCGGCCTCTTGATTGGTACCATGGCCTTAATCCCTTTTGGGGGAACTGTAGGCATTGTCACGGTGACAGCTTTACTAGCTTTGCGCGATATTGGTTTAGCTCTGCAAGTTTTAGCCGTAGCTGTAGTGGTGCAGCAAATTGTCGAAAACGGCATTGCTCCCCGGATTTTGGGCAGTGTCACCGGGTTAAATCCCTTTTGGGTGTTGGTTTCGGTCTTGACGGGGGCGCGAGTGGGCGGTTTACTGGGGGTGATTGTCGCAGTTCCCATGGCAGTAATGATCAAGGAAGCTTTGGAGGTTATCCGTCAAGTGACCCCAGAGGAGACAAAATACGGGATAATTAAACCCTCTCTCCCCCTAGAATCAGAATCCTCTAGCGAGGTAGTTTCTCGCTGAAGAATGACTGACGGCATCATCTAGGCCGATCTGAGCAATAATATTGGCCGGGATAAATCGGCAGTTTTCTCCCAGGTTCTTGGCTTTTCTCCCTCGATCGAGTTATGATGTAAACATTGGTAGATTGACCCCACTTGCCCTGATCGCTGTCCATGACAAGTAAGGACAAATCAAGGCTTGAGGATGCCTTGCTGGTCTCTGAGACCTAGCTTATTGGGAGATTAGCTAACCAATTGTCTCTAAACTCGGATAATTTCTAAGAAAAGGTGATTGTCTATCCCGATAAATCAGCAAAAAATCGATATTTTGGTTAAATAGGCTACATTAACAGCTAGGTTTCTATCGTAAGCTCGAAGTTAAGACATAAAGTCAATATCACCCTCCGATTGCAATGAGAAAATGTTTGAATCGCTTAATATTTGGGCTTTTCAGACATTTTTTTTGTGGATTGATACCCCTAGAAAAAAATCGATCGCCATCGGAGCGATCGATTGTTTGGGACTGACAACGACCCTAATAATTCCATCGTGGCCCTTTTTGGACTTTAGACCGTCAGTCTTTGCCATTTTTCATAAAAAATTCGTCGCGCATCTCCTTTTGTTACCTTTTCTACAGGAAAATATTTAGAGATTTGTTGATTAGGATTTTTTTCAGTTAATTTGTGTCTGAGTCATCATCCGACTTTTCCCTGCTAGAATTCCATTCGCTTAATCCCGCTCCTACTACAGCAGTAGGACCAGTAAGAGCGAATACTAACTTCTCAGCTGGTAGGTGGTAACTAATGATAATCCCGCTAATTAACCCTGATCCGATGAAAAGCAAAGCAATTTTATTCTTTGGTGACATTGTAAAAACAATAAAGGACAAACAATCGTCAGTAAAGTAAATGGAATCATGGTAAATTAGGCAATCTCTCCAAGATTAGATCGAGCTTTTGCTCGTATGTGTCGATAATAGGACCGGTATATTCCCATAAATGCAAGGTAATTTGTCGATGCCAATAAGGAACCGAAATTAACAGGGCATAACTTGATCCAAAACTAACGGGATATCTTAGTAGCGAAAATTGATTTAAAAAAATTCGCTTGCTATCCACCACCGCGTTAGGGTTTCCGCCTACAGTCAGCCCCGTGACATATTTACGCTTAACGCTGGCCGCGAACTTCCATCGCGGATCAGCGCTTTCACTGGTAGCATAAAAAGTAATTAATGAAGCACTTAACTGAATTGGGACGGATATTTCTGGCAAAGGATAATAGCGCTCTAAATCTGGGATATTTCCCGGTGCTGGTTCTGCGGTAAAGCTTCGACTCCAAACAGACTGCCAGTTATTAGAATTACCAGCATGATACGAAATCATATAAATTTTCGTTGATTATTTCTAAATATTCATCAACATTGACCTCGCAACTCTCAACTATGTCAAGGTATTCTGTCGGCGTAATTTTTAAAGAAAAGAAATCCGAGAGCGCTTGTCCACAAATAATTAGATTATTTGAGGTTTCCTCTACGGGAATCTCATCAAATCTGTCCGGAGTCCATAGCCGCATTCTATCCTTAAGTTGATCTGCGTTAATCACGGCGGAACTCCTCCGGATCAAAACTTGCACTATGGGTTGCATTAGCACCCACAAAAACGGGATCACTTAAAATAGAGTCTATTGTTTCCTGATAATCAAATGAGTCGCTTACCCGTCCCATGGGAACTGTGTAAGCTGGCCCGGTTCTAGTTTTATATTTTCGCCCAGTAATTTTCGAGGTAGGGCTTTTAGCTGCGACTATTGTAGCGATGCGAGCTTTGGCGGGTACGAAGGCCTTGTTGGTTGTGTACGCGGTTAAGTTATTCGTGGTCACACCAAACTTAGCTTTAGGACTAAATGAATTTAAAAAAGCACTAGAGCGCCCAGACAAGGTGACTTTTATTTTACCTTTCGCATTCGCAAAGCCATATCCAAACGCGATAACTCCTACCTCGACTTCTCCATTTAGGGGAGGTCTTACGATGTTTCGCTGTTCACCGTTGCCCTCGCGCCATTTGGCATACTTTACAAAGTCTAGATTCTGGGGCAAGCTGTTGGGGTTAACGTTCCCCAACTTTAACGCATCATATATCCGCTCTAAATCTGAAAATCTCTTTCTAGCCATACTATCCGTTTAATACAGTATTTTTACCGCTCTGCATAAATGCGATAACTCAGTTATAGCAAGGCTTGCAGCCAATACGATTGAGCGGAAGGGTATAGACCATCCGCGAAAACTGCCCGAACTCATCGACAAGAGCATAGACCATCTACGAAAACTAATTAAACTCATCGACAAGAGCATCAAGGAAAGTAAACGAGCGATCGTAAAGAGCGATCGGCTTATTTATCCCCCAGATCGTAGCCGTGGCATACTGAAAGCGAACATCAACCATAGGACGACGGCGAGGCTTTTTGTAGCTTTTCCCTAAGATTGTGTGATTGCCAGGGTTATAGGGAAAAGAACCATTCTCATCATCAGCGATGTTAGATTTTAAGAACTTCCAGTCAGGGGTATGATTTTGTATATCTAAAACCTTATTGATTAATTGTTTTGCAGTTGAATCATCTCGACAAAGTAACTGCAATTGATAACCCTTATCTTTTTCTGTGTAAGAGTACAACTTTCTCCCTTTTTTCCAAATATACCCGTTAGCGGGTCCGAATACTGTCTTAATTTTGTTGGCTAACGCAAGTAATTCTGGTTTTGCTATTGTGGTGCTAGATTCATTCATTAATCTAAAAGAAATCTCTCCCCATGTGGGGCGAGTGTCGTCCTCTAAATCGTTTAAATCTTCTTTAAAATAAAGGGTAATCTGTGGTTTAAATTTTCGAGAAGCGTGTAAATCATCTAAGGGAATCCCATAAAAAGGCTGCTGTAAATCTTGCGCTCGTCTTAGGGTAAAATAAAACAGTAAAAAGCGTTGGATCATCATGTCGCAAGTATCGTTATCTTTAAGCAAGCAAGCCCAACGCAACGAAGACCGGGGGACGGCTAAATCTAAATCATTGCCAGTAATATCACTAAACTCCTCTCGCACTATTTGATTATGGACTCTTAAAATAGTGCTTTGCAAGTGTTCAAATTCGGTGAAGTTAGTAGGAATCGCCATAATAAATAAATAAATTAACTAGGCTTTATTAAATCGGTCTTGTTTATTGGAGGAGACTGTGATGAATTTTTTCCTTGAGTCTCTTGAGTGTTTTTCTCGCTTTCCTTGTCATTAATTTCTGTTTTAATTTTGTTTACTTCTGTACCAATTGATGTTATATTTTCGGTTACACTTCTAAACTCGGAGGTTATAGATTCTAAATCCGAGGCTATTTCGTTCGCGTTTTGTAGTCCTTGAATAACTCGATCAATTTTTCTATTTTTGCCACTAGAAAAATTAAAAGTTTCACTCATCCAGTTGTAAGAATTTTCTAAAACCACACCGGACTTTCTTAAAGCGTTGCCAATTCTACCCGTATATTTAGCGGTTTGTTCCAGTCCGGACGTGATACCAAAAAGTGAATCAGTCATTAACTGATAAATGTTGATCGCACTTTGATAAATCCTATTAGCTTTTGCCCAAGTTTCACTTAAAGCAGTATAGTTATCATTGCCGACTAATCCTTTTACAATATTTTCAATTGAGTTACCAATAACTGTAGAGAAATTTTGGGCAACTTCGTCACCGTCTTTAATGCCAATAATGCTTAAGGCGTTGCCTAAAGTAGCGATCAAGGTAGAGCCAATATTTCGGGAAAGCATAACCGCGTTATGAATAGCCGCAGCCGTAGCCATTAAATTAAGAGCGCGATCAATAGTTCTAGACTTCCAGAGTTTAGTAAATCTATCTGATAGATAGCCGGAAATTCCCCCATTCATTTGAGGACCGAGCTTGGCATTTATGACATTTAAAAGAGTCAGGTCTAATCCTTCTAAAGCAAGCTTTATTCCGTCTAAACTTCTATTAGCTTGAGTAACGCCGGGGGGTGTGCAGCATCCACCGCCTCCCGGTGTATCTATTACTGGTGGGTTTTCTCGTCTTGGTTGGCCTATTGTTGGATTTTGAGGGTTTATGATTGGAAACGGCGGAAAAAACGGTGGCGTGTTTCCTCTTTCTCCTGGTTTAGGCGAAGTCCCTGGATTCGTGGGGTTTGTAGTTGGCGGACTTGGAGCAAGCGAACCAGGTGGGGAAGGATTTGGGCTTGGATTTGGTGGTAGCGATGGACCGGGTGAGGTTTGTGGTGGCGTAAAATTGCCCGGCTGTCCAATAGGAAGCGGATTTTTAGGTAGCGGAGAATATGGCGGTTTTGTCCTTGTGTCGTTATCTGTTGAAGGAGGAGCTAAGGGTCCAGGACTGTTAGGAGGGAAAAAATAAGGAGGAGGATCAGGTGATGGACCGGGTTCTTCAGGTTCAAGTTGTTGAATCGTGTAAGAAAAAGAGTTCAGATAATGGTTTGCATTCCCCCACGTGTCAGTTTCAGATTCTAGCATAATTATGTCGATCAAGTCTGTTGCCTTATTGTTGCCCCAAACCCCGGCGCCAACCCTGCCATTTGCGCCGTGAATCTCATCAACTTCGACTGATGTAAATGGTCCCTGAACTATCTTGCCCGGAATGTTTATATATTTAGCATTTTGCTCAATAACGCGATAGGGTGAACTCATCTCCACCCTTCTATAAGTTGCGACTAAATTGCTTATTTTGTATTTTGCCCTCTCCGGACCGACTGAACCGGGAGGGGTATCGGGTCCTATTGTCTTAGGAGGAAAACGCTCTCTAACCGGAGGTGGTTGAAAGGGGTAAGACCCGATAGGACCCGCCGGTCCGTAGGGCATTCCTGGAGCATCAGCAGGAGGTGCATCAAAGAAGAAATCTATTATTTTATAGAATCTGGAAAAAAAGCGGAAAGTGTTTTTAAGCAAAGAGGGTCCTAAACTACTTGGAGCGTTCCGCTGAAGAGACGGACCCAATTTTTTAGCGGGCGCTGGCCCAATAAATCCAAGCATTTAATTACCTAAGTTAAGTTATACCCCGCTGGGTAGTTATTATTGCTAATTTCTTTTGCGTACATCCAGGGCCTTTGGTTTAGGGCATTGTTTCTAATTTGAGTGTCTAGGGGCAAATACACAAAAGCTTGCAGGTACAGTTGTCCATCTCCCTCTGTGGCCTCTCCGGTGTTTAGGGTAATGTACGGGGTTCTTCCCCCTTTTTCTGTGCTATCAAGGTTAAACGTCGTATTTCCGATGGTAGCCTTTAAGGCCATTAGTTGATGAGCGATCAACCGTTCTAGGGTATTAATGTTTGATGGAATATTTGAGGTGAGTACAATAGTAGTCATTGTGACAAAAAAATAATCTTTTATTTAAAAATAAGGAAAAATATTATTCTGATCAAGTGCATAAAATAGATATTTTCTGTAGTAATAGCAATTGACAAAAGCCTTGAAAATACGATACTTTACAAGAAATACACTTAAGGCTTAGGCTTTTAAGTACAGAATAAATGGACTTTATTAATAAATTCTGTAGGTAAATATGAGAACAATAGGGCAAGCTTCTGTTTTATCTCAATCAGACTGGAAAAAACTAGAGTCCGTCGCCAATCAAAAACATCGGCTTCTATGGGCTATCCTAAGATTCACCGCAGCACGCATAAATGAAGCCTTAGAGCTACGGGTCAAAGATGTTTACAAAGACCCAACCCGGCGAGTCCCTAACGATGAGATAGCATTTAGAAGAGAAACCAGAAAAGGGAAAGACAGAAATCATACTGTGCCAATTTGTGGAGAATTAAAGCTAAAGCTTAGAGATTATAATCCCTCATCTAACCTAGATGATTACCTTTTTCCCGGCATCAATGGAAGATTAAGCTATGAAGCCGCTTTAACCTATCTGAAAACATCTGCCGCGAAAGTCGGACTAGATGACAAGAAAATTGTCACTCACTGCGGCCGCCGCAGTTGCATCACTGAGTTGGCCCGGAATGGAACCGACCTAAGAACCATTCAAGCCGTGAGCGGTCACGCTTCGATCGCTAACTTGCAGCGATACATCGAAACCGATCCCGACCGGACTAAGAACGCACTAGAAACAATTTTCGCTTAACACTATATCTAGTGTCAGCGAAGCTGTGTCACTACGCTATATTTAGTGTCAAAGCTGCGAGCCGGATTTTCACCTGCTGACAATGGGTCAAATATTGCCACTTAACCTAAGTCGCAGCGTCTAGTATTTTAGCAAGATTTTTTAACGTTTTCGCACCGTCCTAAGTATTTTGATCGCAGCTTGTCATTTTCTAACCATCTCCAATAACGGTACTGTCTTCCCTTGATAGTTTTGATTTCTTCATAGCCATAGTTAGGGTGAGAGTTAGGGAGTGAGTTAGGGAGACAGTTAGGGAGTGAGTTAGGGAGTGAGTTAGGGAGTGAGTTAGGGAGACAGTTAGGGAGTGAGTTAGGGAGTGAGTTAGGGAGTGAGTTAGGGAGAGGGTTAGGGAGTGAGTTAGGGAGTGAGTTAGGGAGAGGGTTAGGGAGAGGGTTAGGGAGAGGGTTAGGGTTAGGGAGTGAACACTCTGACTCATCACGATAGTGCAGTTCTCTTGCGATCACTTCATAAAGGGTTATCAGTTGATAAGTTGGCACTGATCGAACATCTATCTCGATCGCATCTACTGACTGGTCACTGTCCGGGGTCAAGGTTTCGATCGAGTCTTCATTTTCACCACCGTCCGGGGTCAAGGTTTCGATCGAGTCTTCATTTTCACCACCGTCCGGGGTCAAGGTTTCGATCGAGTCTTCTGACTGGTTGCTGTCAGGGGTCAAGGTTTCGATCGAGTCTTCATTTTCTAAGTCCCATTGGCTGATCGGACGATCAGTCAGTTGATAAATAGAAAGATCAATTAATGGTAATTGACCGGGGATAGCTTCATCAGCCGGCCTAACCTCGTCTATCCCTACGGTTATCTCTCGCAGGTCTGAGAGGATGACCCGGACTTTCTTTTTCCAGACTTGTTTAACCGTGGCCTTTTCTCCCTGATAGGAGACGCGATCGTTTATAGAGAGAGTCATCATAGTGGTAACCGACAAATTTTTTGTCACTTCCCCAACGATTAGCCTTTTCGTTGGGGTGTTTTATTAGTTGGGGGAATCGTCGGGGATGCCGGTGGTATCGATGCCCAAAGCGTTCATCACAGTTTTGGGTGATTGATTGAGAACACGACACATATCGGCAAAAACATCTATACTAGGGCGATTAATTCCAGAAATATAGTATTTTACTGCTGTATAACTAACGCCAAGCTGATTAGCGAGTTCTTTTTGAGTAATACCTGCTTCTGTGATTAAAGCCTTCAATGGTTTGTCAGTAGATAGATTTTCTCTCATGGTAGCATAAAAGGCAAGAATACTTGCTTGAGAATGAGACAAAAGGCAAGTATTCTTTACTTAAGGTGAAACAACATCCCAACCCCCTTAAGGCAAACCGTGAGACTGCATAGTTAGGGGATTGGGCTGTAGATAGTCTATTTGTCAGTGGTTTATTTTGGAGGATGCCTATGTTTTCTCCAAAGTCTGACTACAGAAGTTTAATCCCCCTAAATCCCCCTTAAAAAGGGGAACTTAAAGGGGGATTTAAATTCGATGTGTAGTTTTCATTTAGAGAAATGGTATAACTAGAGATTTTTCCTTGACTATATCTGCGGGGGAAGCCCCCCCGCTTTTACTCCATGACCACCACCATAATCAGCGATCGAATTCAGGAAGACTGGCCGGTTAAACCCGGTCACTGCCTTAATCCTTTTGAACCACTGTTTGGTTCTGATATTCCAGAAAGTGAGCTAGGCCGATCGCTTTACGATCTGGCTATCAGCATTGAGGAGGCTTACGGACTAGGCGAATTAATAGATGAGTTACCCGATCTAGTGTTGGGAATTAAGAGAAATCTAACGTCTTGGTATGAAATCGGTTTAATTTCTTGGAAAATTAAGTTATGCAAGGGGTGGCGTAAGCGTTACACTTCTTTCAAGCAGTTTTGTGAGAATGCTATCGGTAAGACTTCCAGTGCTGTCAACAATTGGATCCGGGCCGCCCGGGTAATGTCTCGTCTCATATCTGCCGGATGCGATCGGTTGCCTATGAATGCTTCGATCGCATTGGAGTTATCCAAGTTTAGCGAGACTGACCTTTTAGAGGCATGGCGTGATATTTGTGACACTTACGCTGACCACGAGTTAACCCTCGATAAGGTTAAGGCTCATCTTGAAAATCCCTATCAGAAACTGCCTAACTCCAAAAAGGTTATCATCTCTCTTGAGTCGTGGGAAAAGTTGCGGGAAAAAGCCGCCGAGTCGGGAATGTCTCCGTCCAAGTTGCTAGAGGAACTGATCGACTCGTTACTCCCCGATGAGGATGATTCTAGCCGGGACACAGTACCACCGGATGAACCGGATGAGGATGAACCGGATGAGGATGAGGATAAGGATGCTCAAGACTTGCCTAATTTTGCTAAACGTTACCGCGCTAATTTTAGCCATCAGGATAATTACTACTCTCCTATGGTTAACTCATACCTGTTGGACAATGGCAAGTTAGTCCCTTTTTGATAGGGTGATTTTATTTTTTGCTACTCCCTAAAAATTAGCCAATTATTCCGATGAACAAAAAAACAATTTTTGCGCGGGTAGAATTTTATAATTTTCTATCCCACTATTTCTCGATCATCAATAAATTGCTAGGCTTTTGCTCTAAGCATTTAAGTTATGCCGATGACTTTGCTAACGCTGCTTTTTTCTCTATCCCTGTTAGTGACGGGTTAGATAATCTCAAGTCGCACCGAGAACAAATATCTAAGATGCAAAAGCAGATAAAAGCCTACAAAAGAGAAATTGACGATCTCTCAAACAAAATTAACCAGACCATCTCTTACTGCAAGGCAAAAGAAAATGAGTCAATTATCACAATCAAGCCAATTAACTCAAGAGACTAAAATTTCTTTCCTATCGGAAACTTTCTCTGATTATGGACTAGAGGCAATCTTAAGCGAATTAATCGATTTTGTTTTAGAGGAATATCCCGATCGGCTTCATTGTGGGATTCTTTCAGCTTACTTAATCCCGGCTAAAAATTATGTTGCTGTGCTAAATAATCAGCAAAATTTTCGCCTAGAGATGAACTATCCTAATTTTACTAATTTAGAGGAAACTAATGGCTAATTTTTATTATGGCAGTGATCAGGGACAAGCCTACTGGATCAATTTAGATCAAGTTTGTTTCGTCAGACTAGAAGCGGACAAATTAATTCTTAAAATGATGGAGGGGAATGTTGTCGCAATTGAGGGAGAAGACTATGATCCGCTTAAAGAAATTCTCTGGAATCATACTGTTAACTGGGATGAAGAATATAAAGATAATGCCAAGCTACACAATCATGAAGATGTTCCCACGCGAGAGGAAGTAGAAGCTAGTAACGATATTTTTAAACCAGAAGACTGGCAACCAGAAGACTGCGATCTAGATGATGAGATACCTATTTAACCTAATCGCACCCTATCGGCTAAGGCCGAGGGGATGGGGTTAGGGTCCAAACCTGATCCTAGTCCGAGAGTGCCTTTTGGAATGATTTCAAGCATTAGCTTGCATAACTATCGTAAGGCTTCGAGGGCTTTTAAGAATTGTGCCTTTTAAAGTGAGATAGGGCTTAAAAAGCCCTACGGGAGTATCGTAAGGCTAATTCTTTTTAAACTCAATCACTCCCATTATAACCGATGAAAATACTAGGTATAGACGTTAGCCGTAACTGGGCTATCGTGGTTTTATTGTGTGAATTTCCGTCTGTTTCCCCCTTACAATACTCGAAAAGTATTGGAGAACCTATTAAAGGATACTCGCGAATTAAGGGAAACACTCAACTTAACGAGATAGCTTATAAATTAGAGTGTAATGCTGAAGCGATCGAGATTATTAAATCTTTAGAAGCTGACGCGATCATTCTCGAACCTACGGGTTACTGGTATGCAAGCTTCTGGGTTAATTGCGCTAAAAAGTTAGGCATGGATATCTATTGGATATCTCATCAGCAAACTAAGATAAATCGTCAGCACTATTTTAAGACCAAAAACAAAGACGATTATCTTGACGCGCTAACCATTGCCCTAACCTATTTTGATAAATCAGGGTTAGACGATTTAGGCAATCCCCCGATCTTAAACAATTATGATCACGACTCAATCGATTTATTGCGCCGGACTTTTCACGAACGGGAACAACTCGATAAAAACAAAAATTCTTTAATCAATCAACTTAGACAGCGATTATGTTGTGAATTTCCGGAGATTGCACAAAGAGACTTTGAGTATATCGGGGTTAAGGGTTGTAATCCTACGTTAGGACATATCGCTGGTTTGACAAAAAACCCGCGCATTAAAGCCACAGCCGGGACCGGAGTTAGTGAATACAGTCAATTACTGGCTAATGATATTATCATGTATCAAACTAGAATATCAATTAAAGAGGAGGAATTAAGCGCAATCTTAGAACTGGAACAATTTCAAGCTTATTGCCAAGTATTTGATAAATTTCTTTTTCGGACAATAACTAAAAGTTTATTACTTTTGCACTGCTATCCTATCGAAAGATTTTTAGTTAACGGCAAGCCCTATTTTAGAGGTGATCACGATATCAGCCTGAGAAAGTTTCAGGCTTATCTAGGGTTAGGCTATTCCTATCAAATTTCAGGGGATACCTCAGCCAAACAAGACAAGGTTAAAAAAACCTGGAAGGGTTCCGACTTAATGCGCTCTCACTTGTATGCTCATGCAATGGTGACTATTTGCCCAAATAAACCGGCTAAAACTGAGATTATGACTAAACTTAAGAACTCTTGGCTAAATCCCAGAAAACACACCTATTTTACTCGCAACGAAAAAACCGGGCTAAAAATTGAAGTCACTGAGGAGCTACCAAGTTTTAAGGCACTGGGGAAGGATGGACTGTGTCGCTTGCTATTTTACGAGACCAGGCTACTCTATCAACTTTTAACCCAAAATTTAGTAAAGTGATAGTTATGGTCAAAGTTAGCAATCATGTGCTTAAATCACCTTTATTGTCTCTAAAATCAATTCTAACTCTCGATCGAGGATCGGTACATTTTCAAAATTTGTCTGACAAACACCTCTAATTTTTGCCAGTTGCTCGGCAAATTGTTGAGCTAATTGACCGGCTCGGACAATATCTAGTAAAAAAGCCTTATCCCGCCACATAAATCCCTTGCGCTGTCCCTAAAATCTCTCGTTGACGAATCCAATTATGACTCTGCTCGATCGATTTTTTCGTTAGCAAATCAACTTTCCGTCCCAATAAATTCTCTAATTCCCGTTTCATCCTCGAAAACTCCAGAATTCCCCAAGAAACACTATCGGCTCTCTTGGGTTTGGTGGGTAAAATGTACTCTAAGATACATTCCTGCCAGCGAGCGACTGGAACGAACCACAAAGACACAAAGGACACAAAGATTGATCGGTTTTCAGATTTAAGGAGAATTATCGCTAACGACACGAAAACCAATATCATAGAGTCCAGCAGTAGCCAGAAATTTGACTCGGTAGGCCGAGCGACATTTGTTAGGGCTGTCATTCCAGGAACCGCCGCGTAAAACTCGTCTGTCCCTATCTTCTATTGTGGCTGCTTCGTAGTTATCGCGCCAGTAATCTGCACACCATTCCCTGACATTTCCGTGCAAATCGTAGAGTCCGAAAGGGTTAGCGACGGCAAACATTCCCACTGGTGTGGTTTCCCTGCGATCGCATCCTAGGGAACCTTCCCCATAACGACCAGAACTGCACACTTTGCCGCCATAATCCCAGTCCACCCCGGAATAGTTGGCTAAATCCGTGGAAATTGTCGGGCCGAAGTGGAAGGGGGTGGATGTACCTCCCCGACAAGCGTATTCCCATTCTTTTTCTGCGGGTAAACGATAATTCAGTCCCGTGAGACGGGATAGGCGATCGCAAAATTCCACCGCTTCCCACCAGTTAATTTGTTCTACGGGGCGATCATAACCTTCAAAATGGGCCGGATAGGGATTAAGTTCAATATTTACTGGTTCTAATTTTGCCACCTCGCGCCATTGTCGTTGGGTAATTGGGTAGCGACTTAGACAAAAAGCCTGAATATTAACCAGAGATTGGGGACTTTGACTCGATTTCCAGCCTAACTCGCTTTTGGGCGCACCGATGAGGTATTGACCGCTAGGGATAGAAATCATTTCTAAAAAGGTTTTTTTGCTTAAAAAATATTTATAACCTCGATTAGTGACTTTTTCCCGTTTAATTTTCTCACCTTTGCCATTAACAGTGACCACTTCATCGATAAAATCTAACCATTCTCCCATTCTGCACCCCTCTATCAGTTATCGGTCGATCGGGTTAAGCTGCGAGCCTAGAAAAATCTCGAAACCTACCAGTTATAAGAATAACAAGACTTCGATCGATTACCCGAATTAACTCTTGCTGTTTTTTTCCTTACTAGAAAATTAGAAAAATGGATAACTAGGCACGGAATTGCCCCAAGTTGCCTCTAATTCATCGATCACAAAAGATACGTCCAATAGATCATTTACAAAACTAAAGTTTTGTGTAGTCGATCTTGACAGTAGAGCCTCCTAGCGATATATACTTAAAGAGGTTGGATTCCGTAACAATCCATACCAAAAAAAAACGAGGGCATTGAGACGACCAAACAGTTCATAAGCCGCCTCATGACCTCAGAACCATATAACCCCTCTAAGGAAGGAAACAAACAATGAAAGCTTCTAACTACCAAGAAATCGCCAAAGCCGCTATTCTAGCTGGTGGTCTCGCCGCAGCTGGTGTATTGTCCGTTGGCGAAAGCGCCCAAGCCCAATTTGTCGGTGCAGCATCCCAATCCCGAGTGTCCGCTGCTCTCACTAGCATTCTCACCAATGGTAACGCCGCGGCTACCAATAGCTTTGCCGTTGAGCAAGTATTGCCCCCCAGTGATTATGTATTCAGTGGTGTTGTTGCAGTGCAAGTAAGTTACGCTACAACGTTTTCTGTTGGGGTTGGAACGGCAGGCGCTCTCACTCCTGTTATTACGGCCGCACAATTGACCGCCCCCGTAGTGGTAAACTCAGGTACGCAACTAACAGTTGAGCGTGCCACTGCCGATGCTATTTCGCAGGCTGCTACTGGCAGTCGGTTTGGGGATGTGTCCGGTATCGTCCGGGCTTGGACAACAGGGACTTCCGTCTTAGATTAGTTGAAGTGGGCAACCCGTCTCAACCCGGGTGAAAAATACCACTTTGTAGCCACATACTACCCGAATTAACTCTTGCTGTTTTTTTTCGCTAGTAGAAAAGTGGTGCAATTGCCCCCCAGGATTGCCCTGGGTGGCCTCTTTTTAATCGATCAATCGCAAGAGATAAGTCCAATAGGTGATTGACAGAGCCAAGAGTTCTGGGTGGTAAACCTTGACAGTGGCCAACCGCAGTTATCTATAGCTGATGACGGTCGAGTCTGTAACGATCCATACCAAGAAAACGCGGGTAAGCTGTACTGAATTTAAACTGCGCTATCGGAAATTTTGGTACAAATGCTCAAACTGCCTCTCCCCGCTCCCTTTCGGTTAAGCTCACGGACGAAGCCCGCTCCCCCGCAATCTTAACGAGTAATTGAGATAGTCAACAGCTTATCGAGACGACGAACTGAGCCATAGTCTGCCTCATGACCTCAAAATCATTGGCCCCTTAACAAAGGAGACAAACAATGAAGGCCTCTAATTACCAAGAAATCGCCAGAGGAGCTATTCTAGCCGGTGGTCTCGCCGCTGCGGGTGTATTATCCGTTGGCGACAGTGCCCAAGCCCAATTTATCGGTACAGCATCCCAATCCCGAGTGTCCGGTGCCACCACTAGCATTCTCACCGATGGCAACACTGCAGCCACCAATAGCTTTGCCATCGAGCAAGTATTGCCCTCCAGTGACTACGTTTTCAGTTCTCCTATTTCAGTACAAATAAGTTACGATACCCTGGATAAGGACAAAAAGTTCGTTGCTATTACAGGCGCAGTATTGACCGCTACGGTGGAGGTAAACTCAGGTACGCAACTAACAGTTGAGCGTGCCACTGCCGATGCTATTTCGCAGGCTGCTGCTGCCAGTCAGTTTGGGGATGTGTCTGGTATCGTCCGGGCTTGGACTGCTGGTACTTCCGTCTTAGATTAGCAACAAGTCCCCTTTTTAAAGTCGGCGCTTCAGTGAGGGAATTGTTACCCTGGGCAAAGCCGAAGGGTAGGGGGAGAATTTTTTACTGATGTCACTCCCCAAACGTCTTCTGAGTAGTTGCCAATAACCTGAATCTTTCTAGCTCTGCGAATGCAGTCGTTGTAATGATCATATTCTGTAATCGTATTCCCTACTATCAAACCGCTTGGAGTTACCGAGTATTGGGTGAACTGTACACTCAATCGGGCCTCGATTTTCAGGCGGGGGTATTTCCAGACGCGGTGTCTCTTGACCGTTATTTAAGGTTACGGCAGGGAGAAGCTATCCCCCTTTTATTGCAGTTTGAGGTATTGGGGCAAGATGCCCTTCAGGAGATTCAACGGGAGGGGGCGTTAGTGGTCTATAGCCACGCGGATCCGCGTCAGTCCTTGGGCAACGCCATCACGGGTAGTCAAGAGACCGTTACCCAAGCCGTGGCCAAACAGTTGCAATGTCAGCCCCATATTTGGCTGCCCTTAGCCCATCGAGTTATTTGGTTAAAAGAAAAGGACATCAGGCAAACACTCCTAGGGCAGATAGAGGCTCTAGCCCAGTCCGTTGGGTTAAGGTTTAATAGCCAAGATTATCCGATCGAGAATTTATTAGATTTTCCAACCGAGTCTGCGCCTTGGCAGGAATATTTCACCAAGGAAGAGCAGTTATTAATCCACTGTCTCTTTAAACCCTTGCTGCTATTCGGCGGAGATGAAACCGGCGAAACCTTTAGGGAAATATTTTTAAATTTGGTTAAAGAAATAAATTGGCAAACTTGGCTGGATTTATTAGCAACCCTACAAAAAGACCTTTGGCAAATACTACCCGAGCAGCGGGAGCTAGTTTATCAAGCAATAAAAAATTCTTTGATCGATTCCTTTGCCGATTGCGGTTTAGGGAATCAAGGTGCGGAAATCGCCCACTATCTGGGCAATCAATTCACCCAGCAGGGTCATTTTACTTTGGCTCAGTCTTGGTATCTCAAGGCGATCGAGTTAGAGCCTGAGCGTTCTCAATCCTATTACAATTTGGGGGTTGTCAATGAAAAACAACAACAATGGCAATCGGCGATCGACTATTATCGTCAAGGGATTAGGTTGAATCCTCAATACGCTAAAGCCTACTATCGTTTAGGCTTAAATCTCAAACAGCAATTAATTAACCAGAGAGAAAACCTCGAAGACGAGAAAAAGCAAGCAATCACCCTGGAAATAGGCCAATGCTTGACTCGGGTTTTAAATCTTGACCCCAATCATCCTAGTATCAAATTTCAACTAGCTAAATTTTGGCAAGATCAAGGGGAATCGGCAAAAGCCAAAAGTCTTTTAACGGCGAAGGAATGGGAGTTATTGCCGGATTTTGTTGCCTATTTAATTAATACAGGCAACCAATGGGAGCGACGGGGAAAATTCCTTCAGGCGCAAAACTGTTACGAGATGGCTTTGGAGTTTGAACCTTCGGCCATTGAACCCTTATTTAATCTAGCCCTCATCTTTCAACAACAGGACAAACTACCAGAAGCGATCGCCTATTATCGCCAAGTCTTAACTCTTGACCCTAATTACATTCCCGCGCTACAAAATTGTGGCATGGTTTTAGACAAAATCGGTTATATTCATGAGGCGATCGCCTATTATCAAAAAATCTTAACCATAGACAATGACCATCTTTCGGCCCTGAAAAGTTTAGCCTCCTGTGCTGAAAAACTCGGCAAAATAGCCAATGCGGTCGATTATTGTCATAAAATCATGCAATTAGAGCCGCATGATTGTGGTAATCACTCATTTTTGTTGTGGTGTTTTGGGGCATTGACGATTGTTTCTCCCCAGGAGATTCTCGATAGTTCCTATCTCTGGTATATCTACCACGTTATTAAACAGGGCCTTCCTACTCTCAAATACCATCAGAGACAACCAGACCCCGATCGCCGATTGCGTATCGGCTATATTTCTCCTGATTTTCGTCGTCACTCCTGTAGTTTTTTTATTAAACCTTTACTAGAAAATCATCATCACGATCAGTTTGAAATATTTGCCTACGCCGAAGTGGAAAAAGGAGATCAGATTACCGAAAAAATCCAAGCCACCTGCGATCACTGGCGCTGTACTGTGGGTTTATCGGATTTAGAAGTAGCGGAGTTAATCCAGGCAGATCAAATCGATATTTTGGTAGATTTAGCCGGTCACACTGCGGGGAACCGCCTCAAGGTACTGGGAATAAAACCCGCTCCCATTCAGGCGACCTATTTGGGTTATTTTGCCACCACGGGTTTACCCACCATTGATTATTGGATTACCGATGAGGACTTACATCCTTTAGACACTCCCGAATTAACCAGCGAGACAATTTGGCGTTTACCCCGTTGTTATCTAACCTATGACAACTATCTCGACACCCCAGCGGTTTCACCCCTACCTTGTCAAAAAACGGGTTTAATTACCTTCGGTTCTTTGAACAACACCAGAAAATTAACCCCTGAAACCCTTGATGTTTGGTGCCAAATACTGAAAGCTGTTCCCAACTCCCGTCTTTTCCTGAAGGCAATTCATCAGGCGGGGGTCGATCCTAGGGTTCAAGAGAACATCATTAATGACTTTACCCAACGGGGAATCAGTGCTGATCGACTGTTCATTCAGGGCAAGTTCCTAGACGATCAAGCACATTTTTCGTCCTACAATAATGTGGACATTCATCTTGATCCGTTTCCCTATGGGGGGTGTACTACCACCTGCGAGGCCCTGTGGATGGGAGTTCCTACCCTGACTTTAGCCGGGGGACGTAATATGGAGCGTTTGAGTGTCACCCTCTTAAAAGCAGTGGGTTTAGACGAGTGGATTGCGGATACTCCCGAAGATTATGTGCAGAAGGCGGTGCAATTTGCTCAAGATACTGTCTATTTAGCCAATTTACGAGCTACGATGCGCGATCGCCTAGCTCAATCGGAATTGTTAGATGCCGAGGGAATGGCAGCGGCGATGGAGGAGGCTTATCGACAAATGTGGCAAATTTATTTAGAGGAACAAAATAAGGTTAATTCTCCTCCCCTTCCCGTGGTCCCAGAGGAGAACAGTGCGGCATATTATCACCAACTTGGAAGGGAAAAAACCCTTACGGGAGAATTGGAGTCAGCCAAAAACTTCTATCTCCAAGCGATAAAAGTAGATGCCACCTATGCCAAGTCCTATCATAATCTGGGCTTTTTAGCGGCACAACAAGGACAATTAGAGGAGGCGATTAGTTATTATCAACAAGCGATTGAATCTCAACCTGATTATCCTAGCGCTTTTTATAATCTCGGCTTGGTTTATGAACAGTTAAAAGAGACAGAAAAGGCGATCGCTTGTTATTCCCATAGTGTACAGTTAGATTCTACTAATGTGGAGGTTTATAAATCCCTGGCGCAACTGTATGATCGCCAAGAAAACTATGCCAAAGCGGAAAAATACTACCGTTGTGCCTTACTGCTGCAACCCGATAACTTAGAATTGCGCTATAACTTGGGAGTCGTTCTCTACGAACAGGAAAAGTTTGATAAAGCAGTCAGTTGCTTCCAAAAAATTATTCAAGCCAAACCACAAGATGCGATCGCTTATTTACACTTAGGAATCAGTTATAAGCAGCAAAAATTGTTAACCAAGGCCAAAAGTTGTTTTGAAAAAGCGATCGAGTTAGATCCAGACTATGCTATGGCTTATTACAATTTGGGAGTGGTTTATAGCTGTCAACCTGATGAGAAGAAAGCGGTTGATTGTTTTCGTCAGTGCCTCCGCTGTGATCCCGCAAATAAATTGGCTCATACAGCACTTCTTTTTGCGCTGAGTGGTATTAAAGAAGTTAGTTCAGAGGAAATTTACGATGCTTCTTCTCGTTGGTATCGCAACAAAATCCAAACTTAAATATTGTCAATAGTTACAGTTGTTTCTATCTATAATCATTAAATTTCCTGCCATGACTATCTTCTTACAAACGCTAAAAGCTCAACATTTTTTAGATAACATTCATATTACCATCGCCCAGATAGGTTCTCGAAAATTATCTGGGGCTGATGATTATAGTAGTCAATCGTGGGGAATTTTTGCCCCTAACTTAACTATCTATGGATTTGAGGCCGATGCCGATGAATGTAAGCGCATGAATCAGAATTTAAAGGAAAGAAATATCAGGCATCAAGAAAAACATATTCCCATCGCCCTTAGTAACACTCAAGGCAAATCCCAACTATATGTTACTAAAGATAAAGCGTGTAGTTCTCTTTATGAACCCAATGGGAATTACGCTTCTCGTTTTCGTAGTTCTTTGCCTGAATTTCTTACCCTAGATTATATATCAGAAATAGAAACAACCACCCTGGATAGTTTTTGTGCCAGTGAATTGGTTGACAGCATTGATTTTTTGCAAGTAGATGTACAAGGGGCAGAATTAAACATTTTTCAAGGGGCGCAACAGATCATCAAAAACAGCACCTTGGCTATTCAAACCGAAGTTGAATTTGCCCCTATCTATAAAAATCAACCGCTTTTTGCTGACGTAGATAGTCATTTACGGCAGCAAGGGTTTTTTCTTCAAGAGTTGAAAGAGTTAGTTTGGATGTCAAAAAAATCTTTTCCTGGTCTTGGCTATAACAAAACCTCTCTTCCTCCAGAGCTTAAAGCCGGTGTTCCCCAGCATTTTTCGGGACAACCATTGTGGGGTGATGCCTTTTATTTTCAGGATTTAATTGGTCAATCTAGTCCGGTATCCCCAGAAAAACTATTAAAACAGGCTTGTATCGCGGACATATTGTACTTTCCTGATTATGCTTTAGAATTACTGGAATATCTCACCCTTAATTATGGTTCTAATCCTCAATATAATTTCACAGAAGTAATTAATATTGGCCTATCGATCCTCAGGGGAAATACAAGTAATAATATTGCAGAATTGACTATTCCCCAATCAAATATCCCTAACCAAGGGTCTGCTGCCCAACACAAACTCAAAATTGGTTATGTGTCCCCTGACTTTAAACGTCATCCCGTGGGCAAGTTTATTGCCCCAATTATTAAACATCACGATCATCAAAAATTTGAGATTTATTGTTATGGGGAAATCCAAAAAGTTGATGAAATAACGGAAGAAATTCAGTCTTCTTGCGATCATTGGCGATCAACCCTCGGACTTACCGATGAGCAGGTAATCGAGCAAATTAAACAGGATCAGATTGACATCCTAATTGATTTAGCCGGTCATACGGAAGATAATCGCTTGCCGATCTTTTTTAGCAAACCTGCCCCTATTCAAGCTTCCTACTTGGGCTATTTTGCCACGACAGGTATCCCTACCATCGATTATTGGATTACCGATCATCATTTACACCCCGTAGATACGGAAGAAAAAACCAGCGAGACGATTTGGCGACTCCCCAGATGCTATGTGGCTTATCAACCTTCCCCGGAAGCCCTAGAAGTCAATCCCCTGCCCGCTTTAAGTTCAGAATATATTACCTTTGGTTGTTTGAACAATTTTTCTAAACTTAATCCTTTCCTTTTATCCCTCTGGGCAAAAATCCTTCAGGCATTACCTCAGTCCCGTCTCATCCTCAAAAGCCACTATCATAATTTAGACGATACCGAAGAAAAACAAAGTGTTGAATTATTCCTGCAAGAACAGGGCTTGAATCTCGAACAAGTTGAATTAATTGACTCACCGACATTGGCTGAGGATTATTTCGCCTTGTATCATCGTATCGATATTCACCTTGATACTTTTCCTTACAATGGTTGTACTACCACTTGCGATGCTTTGTGGATGGGGGTTCCGGTTTTAACCCTTGCTGGCGATCGTAAAATTCAACGGATGGGAAATAGTCTCCTACAGGCGATCGGCTTAGAGGATTGGATCGCTCATAGTCCCGAAGAATACGTTAACAAAGCCATTACTTTTGCCCAGGATTTAGAGGCGATCGCTCAATTACGAACTAGCTTAAGAGAGCGTTTTCAAAAATCTCAACTAGGAGATATAGAAGGTTTAACTCTAGCCTTAGAAAATGCTTATCAACAGATGTGGAAAAAACTAGAACAGGAAAAAATACAACCATTAGAGTCTGGTGATCAACAAATAAGTGCAATGCGCTCTCAAACAGAGACGCAAAGTCCCCTCAATTATTACAGTCAATATGTGCAGAAAAATTGCCCTCAAATGACCTCAGAAGATTGTGATCAACTTTTAGCTTTTGCTGATAATACTAACTGGAATCAACCCACTACGCTCAGAGAATGGAACAATGTAGCAGTTATTATGCTTATTGAGGCAGAAGAGACACAAGATATTGCCTTTCGCAAACAACTATTAAACAATGCGATAGCGGTTTTGGAGCAGGGAAAAGCCCATCCCTTAGCCGCCGTCCATTTAGCGCTGATTTATAGTCTAATAGGCGATTACAGCAAAGCCTATGTTTTAGCTTATTCTGTTTTTGTCGGTATTCTTGATCCGGCTTTTAGTAAAACCGCTTCAAACAAAGGACTTGTCTATTTACCTTCCACCGCCCGTACTTTATTAAACAAAGCTGAATATTTAGAGAAAATTCTAGCAGCCGAAAACTGCTACGAGCAAATATTATTTTTATGTGCCGAAGTTCTTAATCTATCTCAACCCTACTTTTACAACGCTTCTGGGCAAGATACCCTACAATTAATCTCTCAATCCCTTGCAACATCTCCCATCGTACAGTTACAACTGGGAATTGCTCGTTTTTGTGGGCAAAAATGGGATGGTATTTTTTACCTGCTCAAAGCCCATCAGATTAATCCCAATTACGCACCCTCAATACAAGCTCTTTATTTGGCTTATCGTAACTTACCGGAAGCAAAAGCGGCAGAATATTGGCTTCAGCAAGGGGTCACTCATTTTAACCCCAACTCTCCCGATGTGGGAGAGTGGATTTGGACCCAAGCCAGACCGGAAAATCCTTTTACTTATGTTCCCTATGATAATCTCATTCTGACAGTGGAAGCTAACTTAAAAAGTATTACCACTGCTGTTTTACTCGCCCAAGGAGATTGGTTTGAAGCGGAAATGGAATTGTGGCGTACCCAAATCCGTCCTGATATGACCGTTATTGATGTGGGGGCAAATGTGGGAGTTTATACCTTTAGTGCTGCTCAAAGGGTGGGAGAAACAGGGAAAGTCATCGCTATCGAACCATTTAAAGCTTGTGTAAACTGCTTACAAGAAACAAGCCGTATCAATCAACTCCCTTGGGTTAAAATTTACGAAGCGGCGGCCAGTGATCATTGTGGTTCGGCGAAACTATCTCTCCATAATGCCAGTGAGTTAAATGAAGTTATCAGCGATAATTCCCCTAATTATGATTTGGCTAATACTGTAACTATTCAATGTTTAACCCTTGATAGTTTAATTGAAACAGAAAACCTGACGAGGGTTGACTGGTTAAAAATAGATGCCGAGGGACATGAAATAAAAGTTCTACAGGGAGCAGAACGTTTATTAACAGAATTTAAGCCCAATATTATCTATGAAAATATTGCTGGAGCCCACGGTAGCAATGGTGCTATAATGCAATACATCCAAGCAAAGGGTTATCAGGTTTACAGTTACCGCCCATATATCCAGGAGTTAGTTCCTGTGACCGATGCCAACCAACTAAACAGTCAGTTAAATTTAATTGCTGTTTACAATCCAAACAAGTGACAGCGTGATTCCCTTGTCAACAATTAAAAATGAGGCTAACAAAATGAAAACTCTCAGCAGACTCAACTCCAAAGAATCAGCACTAACTGTCTTAGTTATTGTTTCACAAATTTTTCTCGTTAATCATCGGGTAATTGCCCAGTCAATTCCCCGAATTTCTATTCCAGGTCTTGCTACTCCTGTTATTCCCGTAATAACCCCAAATGTAGCAATTCCGACGGTAAACGTAACAACAACAACAAATAATATTCCTGCCACCAGTCTCAGATCTCAACCGATCATTCCGACGGTAAACGTAACAACAACAAATAATATTCCTGCTACCAGCCTCAGATCTCAACCGATCATTCCGACGGTAAACGTAACAACAACAAATAATATCCCATCTACTTCCCTAATCAATTCTCCCACTCCGGTAATTCCGACAGTAAATGTCACATTTGATAATAAGGGTGTTCCTACTGCTGTTCCTGAGTTAAAACCCCTTACTTTTTCCGTCACGGGAAGCGAAGATAATCCTAGTAGTTTTCTTTCTGTTATTAACAATAATGGAGTGACAACCGAAACGACCGGAGTTGTCAAAACAAGTGCAGGCACAAGTATTCCTATTCCACAACCAACAGCAGTCAATGGTCAGCTTGTCACGGTATCTACAGTTAATGTAGTTTTTCCATCTAGTCAAGAAGCGACGGGGATAACTTCTAGTTTTAACAATTCATTCAGCAATCCTTCCAACCCATTTACAATTCAGTCATCAACTTTAACTGTTAATTTCACGCCTCCAGTTTTAGACTAGGATGACCGGTGATAAGTAAGTAAGCCCAATGGCTTTCGCAATATCACGGGCGGAAACGTTCTAGTGTATTACATTTGTGGGCGCAAAGAACCTGCGCCCACAAATGTGGAGCAAATCCGTTTTATGTAGGGGCATAAAACACACGCCCTCTTCTAGATAACATTTTCGATGATGATTTGGTAGTAGTGGTGAGCCGTATTGCTTATCCGGTATGGAGTGCCTAAAATATTTATCTTTCTGAATCTCGATGACAAGGCGATCGAATGAGTCTCCGAATCACCTCTTTGTTTTTGTGATTTTGTCGGGTTTAGCTATTAGCTCAACCCCCTTCATTTTGTTATTTTATGATGCTCATGAATCGTTATTGGTTAACGGGCAGGTCAAACGCTTTAGTTCAATTATACTGTATGTTGATCATCGCTACCAATCAAGCGATCGTTTGTTTGGCAAATTTGACCCGCTCCCATTGGTTAACTGGCAAGCCATAGAAGCTAAACTGTTGCAATGGTTTTATCCTTCTTTGTGTTCTGCCCAAAATCAGGCTCTGACTTCTGATTCGGGGCAAATCTTACTCGATCGATCGTCCGAACAAATCCTCGATGTTAAGGGCGTGTCTCTTACGATTGCGGCAGCATCGGCGAACCGAGAAACCCAATCTCGTCAAGAGACCATTCAAGTCGCTGAAACAGAAAAAACCGTTTCTTCTGCGTCAGCTGGGTCTCTGAATCTGTCTGATCAACCGTCAGCCAAAGATGAGTCAGATTTATTTGAGTTCCTGACCCGGGGGCAATATCACCGTCGGGCTGAAACGGATCAAGAGTCGGCTATGACTGTAACTATTGGTTCCTCCTCCCCGAACCTTTCAGAGAGTCTCTCTAAACGCTCCGAGCAGCCCTCCACGGAGTCGGTATTGATAACTCAAGCTTTTTCTGAGGAGAATCTCTCGGGAAAAGCGTCAGATTTAATGCCAGTGGACAATCAAACACTGGATCAGTCTCTGCCCCATTCTCCAAATTCCCCTTCAACCCGGTCTCTGAATCCGTCCGATCAACCGTCAGTGGAGGATGACTCAGATTTGCGTCAGTTCCTCACCCAGGGGCAATATCACCGTCAGTCCAAAACGGATCAAGAGTCGGCTATGACTGTAACTACTGGCTCCTCCTCCCCGAACCTTTCAGAGAGTCTCTCTAAACGCTCCGAGCAGCCCTCCACGGAGTCGGTATTGATAACTCAAGCTTTTTCTGGGGAGAATCTCTCGGGAAAAGCGTCAGATTTAATGCCGTTGGACAGTCAAACCCTGGATCAATCTCTGCCCCATTCTCCAAATTCTGCTTCAACCGGGTCTCTGAATCTATCTGATCAACCGTCAGTGGAGGATGACTCGGATTTGCGTCAGTTCCTCACCCAGGGGCAATATCACCGTCGGGCCGAAACGGATCAAGGGTCGGCTGCAACTGTAACTATTAGTTCTTCCTCACCGAAGGTCATTACTCAGATTCCCGCTCAAGAATTTTTCTTACCAAATACTCGTTTAGCTCCCTTTACCACTTTTTCTACGCCGGCAATAATTGATACCTGGGAAATTCCCACCACCACCATCAAACTGGAGATTGATTCTTCCGGCGATAGATTGATTCTTCCGGCGATAGGTCGATAGCTCAGATTCCCGCTCAAGAATTTTTATCGGCAGATACTCAGTTAGCTCCCTTTACTATTCCTGCTACGCCGGCAATAATTGATATATTGAATGACTTAGAATTAAATCAAAATATCATTAACGCACCTGTTTTTGGTATGGTTACATACAAAGAAATTAGCCAACTAAATTTAGCACAAACTGGAACCTCAGATTTTTTTATTCCCAAAGATGTACCCACTGTTCCAGTTCCTCCAGTTCCAGAAATTATTAAACCAGAGGAAGAAGTTCCCAGTCAATCCCCGTTAACTGAGGAACAATTGAAAATTAAAGATATTGCCGTCAAGAGTTTTCTGGAAAGTGTTGCGGTACGCTATCCTTTTATTGTTAATACCAATGACTTACTTACAATAAACCCCTACGAATATAGGCCAACTATTCTTAATTTTTATGTTAATCTTACTTTTGATTTAGATCAATATTCCCTGGGTAATCAATTAAATTTTAAAGATTTTAATGATCCTGTACTTAAAAACTTTAATTTTTCTTACTATCCAAATAATCAGCAATTTTATTGGCTTTATGATAACAATGTCGTGATTGAAACAAATGGCTTTCATGGCAACATCAATTATCAGGGAAATGTTATTACTCAAAAATCTCGACAGACGGCAATTTCCACGATCCCATTTTTTGGAGTTCAGACAGTCTTTGCCCTACCTCAAGCATTTGAAAGTGCTAGGGGTTTTGAAAAAGATAATAACAACTTAAATATTACTAGCGGTGCTGTTGAGGTTGTTTCTCCTCAAGGTGTGCCAGGTGTTCCTCAAGTAGTTTTTAATATTAACGGAGAGATTGAGGTTGTTAGTTTGGATGACACTCGTAAAGCTTCAACTTTTACCGAACAGGGGGGAGGTTCTTATTTCGGTAACTTAGATGCAGAAAATGCTCCCAAATTTTTACAAGGGTTTCCTACTATTAACTTTCAAGGTTTATTAGACAATAAAGTCAGATTGCAAATTGGGCAAAGAATTCCCCTGGAAAATTTAGCCAAAATCGGGGTTACAGTAGGAGATTTTTTCACAACGGCGGGGTTTAACTTCAATCAGTCTTTCAGTTCCTTACCCGGGGTAAAAACCTTACAATTTGACAAAGGATTTGAGGATCAATTGTCTCGAATTTATGCTAGTGCGTTAAATCTTGATAGTTCACAATTGCAGAATAATGATATTGTCGCTTTGATGAGCAATCCTTTTTTAACTCAAGAGCAGCGAGATTTTCATTACCTGAATTCTCTTATCTGGTATAGTGGCGGTCAACGAGCGCCCGAAATTACGACTCGTTCTTTTGAGCCAGAAACTCATAATTGGTATCGTTATATTTTCAATTATTCCCAGAATCGAACTCTTCTAAAATATCACCCTGAAAAAGTTGAATTAAGTTATACAAATGTCTTTGCTAATCCTGGCGTTTCCCTAACCGTATCTCCCTTTTTGAGTGATGTAGATGAGAGACAAATGGTGAATGCTACTTTGGGTTTAGCTTTGGGGGGGCTATTTTACTTACTCAACCCGAATGATATTAATGGTGCTCTAACCACAGCCAGACAAAAGTATGAAGAGAATCAAGCTCCCGAGTCTTTTTCTACTCAATCCACCTCGGCTGATAGAAGAGCAATGAACCTAAGATTAAATAATAGTCTTCAGAATGCAAACCTTGTTAGTCAATTAAATCAAGTATCTGGTAGTTATACAATCACAGATCATGTTACTCCCAATAGTTCTCTGCTTTTTCAATTGCGTACTGGTACTTATCAAAGGGCGGTTCAATTTTTTAGTCGAGAAATTGGTGAATGGACTCCGGAAAGTCCTCTATTCTTTTCTGTAATATCTCCCAATGATTTTGGACCCTTAGCCTATACTGGTGTTAATGTCCCCATTGAATTTACGAATATAGAACCTTTGAATCGTACAAGTTTTGCTTTTATAAAAATTCAAAATGGCGAGGGAGATGTATTGCTCAAGCAACAATTGGCAGTACAATCCGAAGCTTTTACTGCTCTTCCGATTGTCGGTCCTGGGAAAGCCGCTGACATAGAATTTGGCAGAATAGAAATTAGTCGATTTCGTCAAAGAGAATTTGAAGATACGTCCTACATCGGTTATTTGTATTTACCCGCTTTGGAGTTTATACTCTCCGGTACAAGCAAGGGTTTCAGCTATAGTTTATCCCTGGGAGCTTGGACAAATTTATATCCTCAATCTTCTCCTCAAATTGATGAAAATATTTCCGATCTCCAGGAAAAAACAGTTGGAATATTTTCCAGTATTAACTTGAGGTGGAATTTTAATAACATTTGGTATAATAAGAACAAACAATGGGAGACAATTATTAGTAATTCGCCATTTGTCAATTTTAGTTGGAATAGTAGTCCTAATCGTTTGAATATTTCCAGTGCCAATTTTGGTAATGTTTTTCAGTTCGTGAGACAAAATTGGAATCTGACTTGGTTTAGTAACTTTAGCTTCAGCCCTCAAGAATTAAATGCGGCAGCTCCCAAGTCTAGTCTTGGGAATATTTCCTATTTTAGTTCTCTTAATTTTTCCGAGTCTTCAGGATTAAATATCATTTTTCCTATTTCGTTTGGCGATAAAGTTTTTTATTCTGTTGAGGCAACTTATCCCATTATTAAAGATCAAAAACTTGGTAGTACGAGACTAGGATTTTATTATAGTAACTATTCCGTCGCTACTCGGGGTTTTGATAACCAATTTGAAGATCCTAACTATGGCTTGGTAATCAAATACAATAATCCTTCATCTTTGCTCTCCATAGAAGCTTATCTGGGTCATAGTGATTCTGGTTTTAGGGGTCGAATTCAATCTAGCATAAACTTTAAGTTCTAATTAATGGTAATGATCAAAACTGCCTAACCGCACATTCTTCTACCAGATACAAAGGACGACATAATTCAGTTATACTGTTAACATGACCAGCCAGATTACTGCCTAGAATCGGGATTGATTATGGCTCTTCGGTTTGTGTTATGCAATGGACGGGGGTTATAAGGGATGGAACCCTTATATAGAAAGTCATTTAGCGATTTTTGTCAATTGTTTTTTATCTAGAGCGAACTAATCAATTAAGTCTCTTGCCAGATAAGGATTTAGTCGATCTATGCCCCCCTATCGAACCATAACAAGTAACGAAGAGCCAGTATAACTTACATTTTTTACTCAAAGACAACGCCAATTCACACTGGAATTGGTGCTTCATGCCGATAATTTCCCCATATTAATTGCTGGAGTGATTAACAACTTCAGGGGCAATCTCTAATTCTTGTTCACCAATGACAGGTAAATGATTTTTCTGTAAACCCATAGCAGTTAAACAAGTATTGAGAGAATTTATCGCTTGGTTATAATTCTCAATTTTTTGGTTAATTTCTTCCTGTTTGTGGGCATTATTCGCAATTTTTTCTGCCGCTTCCTGTTCTAAGGTTTGTTCTAGATAAGAACGAGCTTGATTGAACTGTTGTAGAATAGTATCGGCTTGTTTTTTTGCCATTGGTATCAATTGATTTTTCAGAGTATTATTAATAGTTTGACGGAAGTTTTTCTGAATTGTCGCTGATACTTTTGGCTCAAAATCTAACTTAAGTAATTGACGAATAGCAGGTTCAGCATCAAGAATACTTTCACAGTCATAACCTTGGGCAGTTTGTTGGACAGTTTGCCGAAATTGAAAGATAGAAAAAGTGCCTTCGTTGTAAAAATTGTGATTTTCTCTTACATAGCGATCGCACTCTGTTCTCGCTTCGGAAACTAAGGCATGAATTAACTGATCTTCTAGCTGTTTTAGCTGATTTTCTATGCCACTATCGTTACCCAATAAACGATAAATTTGCCGATAATAATCACCTTGCCTTACCGCATCTAAAAGACGCTGACAAAAGCGACTAATTAAACTTGTTGACTCCTCAATCAACACATCTTCTAGCTGGTTAGACAGATAATAAAAAGCTTCTACCAATACTGCTAATAAAGGTGCTGTAGCATTGCGGGGATGGGTTAAAGTCGCTTGTGAGTAAGCATTTTTGACAGAAAAAGTATTTAATAACTCATCCAATCTTGATACCATTCTCGCTTTCAGTTTCTTAAAGTCTTCCTCAAAGTTTTCATCGCTATTAACCACGATAGCATTGACATAACCATCGATATGTTTAGTTAATTTCTCTCCCACTTCTTTTAACTCTTGATTGAGGTAATTTAACTCCAGAGCTTTCATCGCCTCAATTTCTCGTGGTTGACTTTCTAAATCACGATAAATCCCTTGATAATGATTTTTCAGAGTAATGCAGAGAGATTGTAAATCATCGGCTAAATTAGCAAACAATTGCGGACGTTTTTCTTCGGTGAGATAACGAGTAATTGCCGTGCGAAATTCTGCGATACCGCTATCAGCAATTAACTGCTCTAGTAAAGGAGTTCCCCACTCACTTAAAACTCGGAAATAATTTTTATTGGGAGTTTCATAACCGTGGATGGAAACTTTAAAGGGAGTTGCCAGTAATTTACCGGAGTTGGCACAATAGTTATTAAACTCGCTGACAAATTGCGGTGTTTCTTCTTGTCCTCCTAAATTTTTGACACTTTCGGCAAAGATAGAATCTAAACCATAACGCTGATTAATATTGGTTTGATTTTTCACCTGATACCCATAAAATCCTAAAAGTCCGCTGGTTTTGTAGAGGCGGGAAGTATCACGAAATTGCGTTTGAATCAGGTTTTCTAAACGTTGTTTTAGTTGGGCTGCGTACCAGGTTTCATCAATGCGGTTAAAAACATAAAAAACTCGATCACGAATACCAGCATTAGAGCGAATTTTTTCGAGTAATTCCGTTTCTTCTGTGGCTAATTCTCCCGCAGAAGCAGCCTTTAAAACACAAACCACTGCCGAAGTATCAGGATGCTCTATTTTACGATAGGCTAAGGCGGCATCTTTTTTGACTGGGGCATCAATACCAGGCAAATCTACCAAAACGTTACCATCTTTAAGGAGAGGATGATGACAGTAATATTCTAGACGTTTTAAGACGGCACTATTACTACCACGACGGGCAAAACTGGCCGCTTCTGCTAAATTAGAAAAGTGAAATTGTTCCATGGAATAGGTGGCATTATGCAGCGTATGGATTCGCTCACGATTTTGAGTAAATCCTTCAATTAATAATTTTAAACCCTGAGCTTGTTTAGCTCGCTCGGATTTGCCTTCTCCCCCTTCCTGTTCGATAATTTTTTGACAGTATTGGTTTAACTGACTACAGTATTCCGGGGAATTAATGTTACTGGGATTGGTTAATTGCAGATTTTGACAGACGGTATCGACTAAAGTACGAATTTCTACTTCGCTGAGAAAGGTTAAAACCACTCTTTCCTCATCAGCTTCTGCGTACTCAATATAACATTCTGTACCCGTTGCGTGTCCTTCGGCACTATACAGCAATTCTCGCTCTAAAAGTGCATTGATTAACATTGATTTCCCCGCACTAAAAGCACCAGCGAAAACGATTTCAAATTTGGGAGAAATGGCTTTTTGTAGGGCGATTTCTATCTTGCTGGTATCCTGTTGATTGCGGAGAGAGGATTCGCCTTTTAATAGTTCAATTATACTGTTAACATTACCAGCCAGATTACTGCATTGGGGTAAAAGTTCAGTCATGGTAAAACCCAGATCTAGAAGAACAGTGCTATTGTTTCCCAGATTATAACAAAATTCACTAACTAGATGTCAGATCTTTGGTCGGCGATTTAAGCAATCAAGGACAAAGTCATCGTCTTCAATCTAGAATCAGGATTGATTAAGTAGTTGGACAAAAGTAAAGTTAACTGTGGGGTAAGGAGTCAGTAGTCAGTAAGAATTGCGGCAATTTACATTTCTTAAGATAGACAACAGAATTTATGTCCGACTACTTATAATCAATTTAGTACATACCGATTTCCGAGAACCTCCTTAGGTAAAAACTCCCTCCTGAATCCTAGGGTAATGATAATTATGTGGACAAAAATGGCAATAGATAAATTGAGATTAAAAAAAATTCGGACTATGGGACAGTTAGGATTTTTATTAGGAACAGTTTTTCTTTTGGGTGGCTGTCATTCTTTGAATGCTATCCAAAATCGTCCCCAACCCTTGCCCCAAGATCAATATATTCAAGTCTATTTTAATTATAATCAGGCCCAGGGGTCAAATTATAGCGATTCCTATCGCCAAATTAATCGCCCGGGGGATAATTTAGAACAGGTTATTATTGATAATATCAACTCGGCCAAAAGTTCGATCGATCTAGCTGTGCAAGAGTTACGTTTACCCGCCATCGCTCAAGCTTTAGTTGCTCGTCAGCAGCAGGGAATTAAAGTTAGGGTTATCCTCGAAAATATTTACAATAAACCTATTCATACTTTAGCCAAAAACCAAGAACAATCAAGCGATCGAGAACAGGAACGTTATCAAAACCTTGTTGATTTAGTTGATATAAATCGAGATGGTAAATTAAGTACAGAGGAAATCGCCCAAAGAGATGCAATTACTATCCTCAAAAAAGCGGGTATTCCCGTAATTGATGATAGGGCAGATCGCTCAAAAGGTAGCGGTTTAATGCACCATAAATTCATGGTTATTGATAATCACACTACTTTAATCAGTTCAGCTAACTATACCTTAAGTGATATTCATGGAGACTTTTCTAATCCCAAAACTGTTGGGAATGCCAATCACCTATTAGTCATTACTAATCCCCCACTAGCTAGAGTTTTTCAAAAAGAATTTAATCTGATGTGGGGAAGGGAAGATAGTCCTAGATTTGGCTTAGATAAACCCCACAGAAAACCGCAAACAATTACTATCGGTAATAGTAGTCTGACGGTCAAATTTTCCCCCGATTCTACCGCTTATCCTTGGACAATTACTAGCAATGGTCTCATCGGTGAAACTTTAAATAAAGCTGAAAAATCCGTGGATTTAGCCCTGTTTGTCTTTACGGAACAGCCTCTAGCTAATATTCTCGCCAGACGACATCAAAAAGGGATAGAAATTAAAGCTTTAATTGATCCTAGTTTTGCCTTCCGATACTATAGCGAAGGATTAGATTTATTAGGAGTTGCTCTCAGTAATAAATGTCGTTATGAACCAGATAATCAGCCTTGGCAAAACCCAATTAATACCGTAGGAGTTCCCGATCTAGCCCGGGGAGATAAATTACACCATAAATTCGGTTTAATCGATGATAAAATTGTGATTACTGGTTCTCATAATTGGTCAAGAGCCGCTAACCATCAAAACGATGAAGCTTTAGTTATTATCAATAATCCCACCGTTGCCGCTCATTTCGATCGAGAATTTCAATATCTTTACCGTACCGCTAAATTAGGACTGCCAGAAACTATTAAAAATCGGATCGAACGGGATAGGAAAAACTGCCCCCAATCTGTAACAATTAAAAGCGATCGCTTAATTAATTTAAACACCGCCACAAAAGAAGAACTAGATAGTTTACCCGGTATCAGTGGCAAATTAGCCGAAAAAATTATCGCAGCCCGGCAACAAAAACCCTTTACTTCCCTAGAAGATTTGGATCGAGTATCGGGAATCGGTAAGAGAAAAATTAACAAGCTGCAAGGCAAAGTTAGCTGGTGATGATTGCCTCGTCTGTATTTTTTGCCACAGACAAAAACTAGCAATTTTCCCTTGTTAAGGCAAGCTAAGTAGGTAGGTGTTAAAAATCGTTAGATACCCCCCTTATTAAGGGGGATCCCCCCGCCTATCGGCACCCCCCTTATCAAGGGGGGCAGGGGGGATCGAACCCAAAATCTATCTTCTATTTAATTAGAACCACTTATTTACCACAGTCCAAAAGAGTTATTTTAACGGTTCGGGAATACTATCGGAAGGAGCTTCAAACTGTCCGGTAATAACGTATTCTAGACGCAATTTTAGCCAAGTAATAAACTGTTGATTGAGAGAAACAATCGCCGCTGCTGGTTGGGGAGTTTTCTTTTTGATATCGGCAAAAGCGGGGGTATCTAAAAAAGCTGGATTGGCAATTAACCAAAAATCAATTTCTTGACCTTTTTCTTGGTAATTCCTGATTCTTTCCTTCAAAACTTCCTTTTCGATCGCTTCTTCTTCTAAAAACTTTTGACTGGCTACCAAATAATAATAAGTTGTCATCATCTTTCCTTTAATTTTTCAGTGTAATTGTTCCCTAGTCGGGAGATTAGCTGATAGCTGATGGCTTTTACAATTGTCCACGCATAGCCAATTTCATTTCCCTAACAGCCCGTTCCAACCCGACTAAAACCGCACGACTGATAATTGTGTGACCAATGTTCAATTCTTCCATATTGGGCAAACAGGCGACGGCATAAACATTCCAATAGGTCAAACCGTGACCAGCATTCACCCGCAAACCCAGAGAGGAAGCGTATTCACAACCTTCTTTAAGAATTGTTAATGCCGCTTGACAATCGCTCTCCTGTTGTGCTTCGGCGTATTGACCAGTGTGGAGTTCGATAAATTTCGCCCCCGTGTTAGCGGCCGCTTGAATTTGGGCAAAATCGGCATCAATAAACCAACTAACGGGGATATTAGCCGCTTGTAGGCGCTCGACAACCTGACAAAAACGGTTAAAATTGCCCAGCATATCGATCCCCCCTTCCGTGGTCACTTCCTCGCGCTTTTCGGGGACAAGGGTGACATAATCGGGTTTAAGATCGAGAGCAATGGCGATCATTTCCTCCGTCGGGGCCATTTCCAGATTCAGATGAGTCCGCACCGTTTGCCGGAGAATCCGCACATCGCGATCTTGGATATGACGACGATCCTCGCGCAAGTGAACGGTAATACCATCAGCACCGCCGATTTCAGCCAAAACTGCCGCCGCCACGGGATCCGGTTCCACGGTACGACGCGCTTGGCGAATTGTGGCCACATGGTCGATATTGACACCCAAAGTCAGCAAAGTTGAACCTCCTTGTTTGTTAGTCCAACTTTCCATCTTACCATTGCGGTCAAAAGCGATTACATACTGGAGATATTTAAACCCATGGTCAGTTCTTCCATTTTGCTGCGCATAGTTTCCGTGGAGGCATCATAGGCGGCTTTCATGGCTTCTAGAATAGACCCAGCCACAATCTCCAGATCTTGGGAGAGGAGAGAAGGGTCGATTTCAATCCCCCGGGGTTCTTGGTTGCCACTGAGATAGACTGTCACCAAGCCATTTTCACTCTGGCCAGGAATTTCCATAGTTTCCAGTTCTTCTTGCAGAACTTTGGCCCCTTGTTGCACCTGTTGCGCTTTTTGGAAAGCGTCTTGTAGTTCTTTAATCTTACCGAGACCGAATCCGAATCCTTGTCCTTGTGCCATGATGTTTTTTTTGTTTAAGGGGTCACTCAAGGTTTTTATTGTACTGCTTAAGGTGAACTGGGGTCAACTTTTGGCCATTGGAGGACGATCAAACCTCTGCAATCGGGGGACGACCATCGGCTTTTGCCTCTGATAGAATCAAGGCAAGGGAAGGAGTCAAGGAATGGGGAAAAGTCTTTTTCTATCCTTCATCCCGGGCCGCTGGGCAACCGCCCCACGCCATAATAGAATTGTTGCTTTGACGAGGAGAATAGCAATTTTGAACGCCAAAAAAACGGGAATTTTCTTGACAATTGCCCTAAGTTGTGCTTTAGCGGGGAAAGCGGCGATCGCTAATACTTCCCCTTTGGAGGGGACTCGATGGAAACTAAGGGGGTGGACAGCCGGAAGTTTGGTGAAAGAAACGGAAATTACTGCCGCTTTCCAGAAAAATATCCTCAGTGGTTCGGCCGGATGCAACCAGTATAATACTGGCTATCAAGTCAATGATGACACGCTTCAGATCAATCAAGCGATCGCTACTACCAAAAAAGCCTGTCCGGAACCGCAGATGAAACAAGAAAATCAATATCTTGCTGCCTTGCAAGGAGTGGAACAATTCCAAGTGACAGCTAAAGGCGATTTACAATTATTTTATCGTACTCCCGAAGGTTTAGGAATACTCACTTTTACCCCCGCACCAACCACTACGCGCACGGAAAAGACCATTTATATCCATTCTCGGAAACAACCCTGTAGCCAAGGCCCAACCAAAGACTGTTTACAGATGCGAGAAAAACCCGAGGAAAACTGGAGATTGTTCCCTAATAGTATCGAGGGATTTGATTATAAACCAGGATTTTTCTATCAAATTAAAGTTAGCATTGAAACCGTCTCCAATCCAGCTACTAATCAAAATTCCGAAACATGGAAGCTATTAGAAGTTATTAGCCAAACCCCAGAAAAAGAGACTCCGCGAGCTTGGTTTGATCGACCGTTAACTAATTGGAATAAAGCCAAGTCCCCTATCCCCAAATCTCCCGTTAAAACCGTGATCGATAACCAGTGTCGTGAACAGGTTCGTCCGGCAATTACTGCCAATGATCAAGCACTTAATAAAGCAGGATGGTTACTCTACGGGGCCGTGCAAACCTATGGCAAAACTAGCGTTATTTCGGCCATGAGTGGAGTGGATGGAATGTGCCGACCAATGGGTTATCAAGACTTTGTTTTTGTCGATGGTAAATTCGCTGGCACTCTTTCCCCGCGACCGATGGATTCCCGCACTGATGGTGCATCTCAGAGAATTGTTTTACAAAATAGCGCTCGAATTATTGTGGTTTTTAATCGCTATAAAGATACTGATCCTCTCTGTTGTCCTTCCCAATTAAGTCGCGTTGTTTATCAAATTGAAACAGTCAGCGGAGTGCCAGTGGTTGTTCCCAAAGAAGCGGAAACAGAAGCAGTAAGAAATTAATTCAGTTATCAGTTATCAGTTATCAGTTATCAGTTATCAGTTATCAGTTATCAGTTATCAGTTATCAGTTATCAGTTATCAGTGAGATAGGGAGAAAAAGACTGGCAGCTAATAGCTTCCTTTTTTATTATATCTCCCGCAAAAGTGAGTTTTTAATCGCATTTTCCAGAAAAAGATCGCTTTTCTATTGCTAGAAAATAATCTATTTCTTTCCGCTTCTCCTGACTCGGAGAATACTGGCTTGGAGACTCCTCACTTAACGGAAGATTTTTAATTTATGCAGCAGGTTTAGTGATTAGGCACTGATACTAGATAAGTAGTTATAGAATTCTAATAACTCCTCATTAGTTAGCAGTAAACGGGACTTTTTGCCATAGGTAGAAATCAGGTATTCTCGACCTTTTTCTGTAGTCCAAGCTAATCGTTTCATCTCCACATCAATTTTAGTTTTAAGCACTGAATAATCGATTTCTTCGGGAATAACAACAACTGGTTCCGGTGCCGGGGGTTCTTCTTCAGTTAAACTCGCTTCTTCTGGCAATTCTGATAATAAGGAGTAATTATCGGTTTCCGTTTCTAATAATAAAGGCTCTGGTTCCGGTAAAGGAATATCCTGAACTTGGGGTAATTCCGGTTCAATTTTAGCTGGGGGAATATCCTGAACTTGGGGTAATTCCAGTTCAATTTTAGCCGGGGGAATGTCCTGAACTTGGGGTAATTCCGGTTCAATTTTAGCCGGGGGAATATCCTGAACTTGGGGTAATTCCGGTTCAATTTTAGCCGGGGGAATATCCTGAACTTGGGGTAATTCCGGTTCAATTTTAGCTTCAGGACGAGGTATTTCAGTGACTTTAGCCGTTTTAGTCGATTTTTTGGTACTAGGGACGGTTTTAGGTAAATCGGACGGTAGAGAAATATTATTGGGGCTGACTTTTTCCACAAGCTGGAGATCGGGGGTGTTTTCAGCCTCTAAAAGCAGTAAAGCTCGTTCTCTGGCTCTATCTTCGGCGATTTCCACCGTATCTGCCGCTGCTAAACCTGTAACGACCGTTTTTCCCTCAATTTCGATGATCGCTCTCACAATATACTTGCCGTGATCGATTTGAACTAACTCGCTAATCAGGGCAACTTGGGGGTAACGTTGGCGTAACTTTTGCAACATGGTGACTTTTTCGAGTTCTTTTGTACTTATACTAAAATACTCTATCGTAATTATGGAAAAATGTAGCAAGTTCTTGCTAGGATTAAAGATTAGATAAAATTTTCAGTCCTAGGATTAGCCTTGCCCACAGTAACAAGATTCTACTAGGCTGAAGCTTCTGCCAGCAAGATGAGCGATCGCCAAAAGGTTTGCCAGTGTTCGCTATTGGCTTATACTAACGAAGGCTTCGATAATTCTCAGGGTAGGTTCGGGTGTTCGATGCTTGGTCAGTTTACCTTCACTGTCACCACCAGCGATCGCAATTAGCCCGATAGAGATAATCTCTCGAGTCAATGGTTTAAATCAATCCTCTCATTATATAAGTATTTAAACTTAATTGTCCACCATTCCGTCAGTGTCTTGTAAGTAAGGATTATTGTTAGATGGACTTCTCGATCGCCACACTCCTCTCTCATCTTAGTGATGATAAATTAGCTACGGGTAAACTTCTCGAAAAAAAATTAGGCTGCGAAGACGATCCCGAAAGCTGCGAAAAATTGCAAGTGATTCTCGATGCTTTGGAACGTCTGGGAATGGTTGTCAAAGAACGGGGGCGCTATCGTCGTGTGATCGAGGAAAATATCGTAGAAGCAAAGCTGCGCTGTTCCAGTAAAGAATTTTGCTTTGCTATCCAAGATATCGAAGATGCTGATGACATCTACGTCTCGAAAAATCATCTCAGTAACGCTTGGAATGGCGATCGAGTTTTAGTCAAAATCATCCGCGAGGGAACCCGTCGTCGTTCCCCAGAAGGAGAGGTGAGATTAATTCTCGAACGAGCTAATCCTTCGCTTCTAGCGCAAGTAAAACAGGAAAATGAGCAGTTTGTGGCGGTTCCCCTCGATGATCGTCTGAAATTTACCCTTAATCTCCTCGAAAATGGTCAAAATCTCCTAGAAAACATCGATCACCTCGTTCATGTTTCCGTCCTCCGTTATCCCCTAGGGGAAATGCCTCCCATCGGTAAAGTTACTCGCGTTCTCGGTTCCACGGCCGAGGCCGCTGCCGACACGGATATCGTCTCCTGTAAACACGATCTACCCCATAATTTTCCGCCAGAAGCCCTCGAAATTGCCGATAATTTAGGGGATTTCTTCGATAGTGATGAAAAAGAACAACTGCGAGATTTAACCCAACTCTTCACCTTTACCATCGAAGATGACACCCCTCTAGATTATCCCCCAATCATTGAAAATGCCTTTTCTTTAGAGAAAATCAACCAAAATCGCTGGCAAGTCGCCATTCATATCAGCGATGTCACCCGTTACATTGAACGGGGCGGATTATTGGATAAAGTTGCCAAAAAACGGGGAACAGCCGTCTATTTAGGCGAAAAAGTGCTGCCATTAGTCCCGGCTGCCCTTGCCAGTCGTTGTTCCCTGTCACCCCAAGAACAGCGCCCCGCTATTTCTATCCTCGTCACCCTCGATGACAAGGGGGAGCTAGTGGAGTACGAAATCACCCGCAGCCTCATCCAAGTGGATCAACATTTTACCTATCAACAGGTGCGCGATCTGCTCAGTGAAGAAGATAGCGCAGCTGCCCCCACCGATACCGTTGAAACCCTGAAAGATTTATTTTTCAGCGTTTGCCCCACCCTAAAATCCCAACGTCTGCAGCGGGGTAGTTTTGATATTCAATTAGACAAAATCTCTCCCTACAAAGACGAAGGACGGGGGGGGACTGTTCTCGCTTCTAATAATTTACCAGCCCGTTCTTTACTGACAGAAGTGGCAATTTTAGCCGGCAAAGTTGTCGCTGAACATTTACAGGCCTTAAAATTGCCCTGTATCTACTGTGGACAATCGGAACCAGATTGGGATGAATTGGAGGATTTACTCAAATTGGCCAATAATTTAGGGGCAGAATTAAATTTAACTGCCGAGGAGGAGATTAAACCCAATGACTATCAAAATCTCACCCGCACTTTTTCCGCTTCCTCATCGGTGAAAGTCCTCAATTATCTGCTGCAAGAAACTCTCAAATTAGTTAGATATAGTAGTCATCCTCTGGCCCATTTTGGTTTGGCCTATCCTAGCAATTATACCCACTGTCTCTCACCCCTACAAAGATATGCCGATCTTTGGGTACAACGGGTGTTAAAACTCCTATTAACCGAGGGGAAAGATCGCCGCAGCAAAATCGTCAAAGTCGGGGTTAATTTGGGCAGTAATAGCTGTCATGGACAGATTCATTGGAATATTCTCCCAAGTCAAATTCAGGAGGAGTTGGAAGAAGAAAGCCATCTAATTGTTTCCCATCTCAATGATCGCTCAAAAATTGCTGAAGATGCGGAAAAAGACCTAGAAGGATTGAAAAAAGCCGAGAAAATGAAAGAAAGAATGGGTCAAGTTTTTCGCGGCTTAATTACCGGTGTACAATCCTATGGTTTCTTCGTGGAAATTTCCGATTTATTAGTGGAAGGGTTGGTTCATGTTTCTTCTCTCAAGGATGATTGGTACGAATATCGGGCCCGTCATAGCTGTTTGGTAGGACGGAAAAATCGCGTTGCCTATCGTCTCGGTGATGAGGTAGAAGTGGAGATAAAAGATGTAGACTATTATCGTCAGCAAATCGATCTAGTTACGGTTAGCGGTGGCAGTTCAGCAAGTTATGACGACTTAGAAGAAGATTAATTATGAATCAATTAACCACCGAAAAAATCGGGAAAACCCGCTTTATTCTGCCCTTTTTATGCGGTATTTTTCTCTTTTTAACTGGCTGTGTCCGTTACGATGTGGGCATTAATTTTCCCCACCAACACCACGGGGAAATTATTCAACATATCACCCTCGGACAACGCTTAACCAGTCTCAGTCAAACCGAAGCCACTAAATGGTTAAATAGTATCGAACAGAGGGCAAAATTACTTAAGGGGAAAACCGATCATATTTCCGAACGAGAAATAATTGTCACTATTCCCTTTAGTAATAGTCAGGAATTAGAGGAAAAATTCAATCAATTTTTTGATCCTAGTTCTTCCTTTAAAATCAAAAACTCTGCTAATACTGATGATATAAAGTTACTGCAACTGGATTCAAAACTGGCAGTTACAGAACAAGATTGGTTCTTTTTGACCCAGAAAAACTTAAAATTAACCGTTGATTTGCGGGCTTTGGGTGTACTTTCCGAACAGGGAAATATTATCATTAGCCCCGGTTCCTTAGTTGATATCGACTTCGCTTTAAAGACTCCCTTAGCCGGTCAAAATATTGAAGATGACTCAGGATTAAATCCCCCAGTAGAACAAGTTGACAATCAGTTAATTTGGCATTTAAAACCGGGAGAAATTAACACCATTGGCGCGGCTTTTTGGGTTCCTAACTATTTGGGTATCGGCACAATAATTATTGTTGTAATAACAGTTTTTGCCTATTACTTGAAATATAAACGCTTGCCTGGTGTATCCCCATCGACTTAAATTGAGAGTAACTATTCAGGCAGCAATTCTAAATTTGCCCTGTAGCAAGGCTTTTGGGAGTTAGTTCGCATAATACGGGGTGAAATTCAATGGGATGGCGAATTTCATTTGACGAGTCTTCGGGCTTTTGACGTGATAGTACACCCAAAGTTGCGCCAAAAATCCCCCTTTAAAATGTTCTTTAAATCCCTTAAAAGGCTTGCTGTGTCTAAAACTGAGAATTGCTGCTATTCAGGTCTAGGGGTTGACAAAGAGAGAAAAATCAGCAGTGGGGATAAGAGAGACAACCCTATTCAAGGGGTGATGGACAGAGGCCAAAGCCTGACGCAAGAAAGTGCCAATTCAAAAATGAAAAGCATCAACCTCAAGAGTTGACAAAGAAAGGCTCATCAGTATGCGGCAGCCTAAAAAGATTGTATTGTAAAGTTTTGTAAAAAATATATGCAAATGACTGCAAACAACTGCTAATATGGTTAGTACAAGTTTACATTGCAGTTCATATAAAACTATCAGATTATGCTAAGAAAAAAGGGATCAGTTATGACACTGCTTGGAGAATGTGGAATCGAGGGCAGTTACAAGGAGAACGTCTTCCTACAGGAACAATTATTATTTTT
>VYLM01000063.1_pt1 | contig 45006 bp, 43 predicted proteins | sample 5109491 | NCBI WGS metagenome assembly VYLM01 (sample SAMN12291813, study PRJNA351875) | freshwater metagenome | isolation source: freshwater lake | place: USA: Michigan, MSU3 lake | collected 2011-08-06 | reverse complement strand
TATGACTAACTCTTTTGATTAGAAAAAGATAAACTTGAGAATCCTCGATCAAATTTATTGACTCAAAATCAGCTATACTTAATTTAAATGAAACAGCCCTACTTATCAAGGGGGATCCCCCCGCCTATCGGCACCCCCCTTATCAAGGGGGGACTAAGGGGGGATCGGCACCCCCCTTATCAAGGGGGGACTAAGGGGGGATCGGCACCCCCCTTATCAAGGGGGGACTCAGGGGGGATCGGCACCCCCCTTATCAAGGGGGGCAGGGGGGATCAGAGGCAAAATCTATCTTCAATTTAATTATAACTACTTACTTAAATGGCTGATAGATAAAAGAAGATGAGTTTCTAATCGGTTGCTATCTGCCTCCATAGCTCCAGCTATTCTGAACCATTTAACCCCTTTGCTGCCCGGGGTCTTCCTCTTGGCCAAATTGGTCAAGTTTTTGCCATTCTCCACCAGAAAATTTAGTTTAATTGTCTGGGTAATCAGTGCAGTTATTGAAGAATTTTACCCAACCAATTAAGCAATCAACCCAGTTCCTTAAGGGAACCTAGAAGAAAAGATTATGCACAAAAATGATAGGATTGATCGATACCTAGCTGCCGTTAATCGCCCTCGATGAGACCTTTACGCCAACTTTACCGCTATTTAAGTTTATTTTGCCTCTGTCTTCTTCTGACTGTGGGCTGTCAGTCCACTAATTCCAATTTACCCCAGGGGGATAGCGATCGCCTGATAATTGGGACAACCCTAAAACCACGCTCGATCGATCCTGCCGATAGTTATGAGTTAGCGGGACTTTTTATTATTTATAATCTCGGTGAAACTCTCTACACCTACGCCGAAGGAACCACTAATTTAAAGCCTCTCCTAGCCACGGAATTGCCGCAAATTAGCCCCGATGGGTTGACTTATACTATCCCAGTACGTCGGGGAGTTATCTTTCATGATGGCACGGTTTTTAACGCAGAGGCGATGAAGTTTTCCCTAGAAAGATTTATCAAAAATGGTGGTGAACCTTCCTTTCTTCTCCGGGATACAATTGATAAAATCACCGTTACCAAAGAAGACGAAATTACTATTAAATTAACCAGACCTTTTGCCGCTTTTCCCGCTCTTTTAGCTTATCCCGGAGCCTGTGCGGTTTCACCCAAATTTTATCAAATTGGCGAAGGTAAATTTAAACCCGAAGAATTTATCGGCACAGGACATTATCGATTAAAAGCAGTTACCAGCGATTCTTTTAGTTTAGAAGCCTTCGATCGCTATTGGGGAGAACCGGCCAAAAATAAGGGAGTTAATGTGCAAATTTATCTCTCGAATCCTGCCAATTTATTTAACGGTTTTCAAACAGGTGCGGTGGATATTGCCTATCAATCTTTACTGCCTCCTCAAGTGAGAAAATTACGCACAGAAGCAGCCCAGGGAAAATGGCAAGCGATCGAATCTTCTGGGGCAGCAATTAACTTTATGAGCGTCAATCTCAAAAGTGAACCCACCGATAATATTTTAGTGCGACAAGCAATTGCTTCTCTAGTCGATCGAGATTTACTTAATGATCGCATTTTACAAGGTCAAGGCATCCCTCTTTTTAGTCTCATTCCTACTACTTTTTCCGAGTCACAACCGGTGTTTAAAGAGCGCTATGGCAACCATAATATAGAACAAGCCAAACAATTACTAAAAACTGCTGGTTATAGTCCAGAAAACCCCGCAATTGTAGAAGTTTGGCACTCCTCGGGATCGATCACTTCCAGCAGCGTGGCGGCAGTGATGAAAGCTCTAGCAAAACGGGATTTAGATAATATGATTCAATTTGAACCCAATAGTATCCTAGGAGCAGCCTTTTTCCGTAATATTAGCCGGGGACTTTATACCACTGCTCTATCCAATTGGTATCCCGATTTTTTGGATGCAGATAACTATATTTATCCCTTTTTGGATTGTGCTAAAGGTTCCCCAGAAACTGGCTGCGAAGAGGGAGGATCACAAAGTCAAGGCTCATTTTTTTATAGTCAAGAAATTAATCAATTAATCGCCCAATCTCGTCGGGAAAGTAACCCAGCCAAAAGAAAGCAAATTTTTGGCAAAATTCAAGAAATTCTCGCCGATGAAGTTCCCTATATTCCCCTTTGGCAAACCAAAGAATATGCTTTTGCTCGCCATGGCATCACGGGAGTTATCATCAATCCCAGTCAAACTTTTCCCTTTTGGACAATCGCCAAAAAATCCCGATAATTAATCATGAGTCAGCCGTCAGCTTTTGCTCCCTGCCTCGCCATGCTGGTAGGGGGTTTTATCTGTTAAAATTTCTTATCGTCGTGAGGCGAAAACAAACTGTTCTGGCCTTGCCTCCTGTCTTACAATAGTTAAATATAGGTTGTGTAGATAAATCGCCATGAAACACACATTATCCGTATTAGTTGAAGATGAAGCGGGAGTTTTAACCCGTATTGCCGGATTGTTTGCCCGTCGCGGCTTTAATATTGAAAGTCTAGCCGTCGGTCCTGCTGAACAAATGGGAGTTTCTCGCATTACGATGGTAGTGCCAGGGGACGAGGACAGCATCGAACAGTTAACCAAACAACTTTACAAATTAATTAACGTCCTCAAGGTGCAGGATATCACCCAAACCCCTTGCGTGGAAAGGGAATTAATGCTGATTAAAGTTAATGCTACCGCCGAGCGCCGAGCAGAAGTGATCGAATTAGCGCAGGTATTCCGAGCGCGAATTGTGGATATTTCTGAGGAAACCCTGACCATCGAAGTGGTGGGGGATCCGGGTAAAATGGTGGCGATTATGCAAATGCTGAATAAATTTGGCGTTCGCGAGGTGGCCCGTACCGGTAAAATTGCTCTGATTCGCGAGTCGGGAGTCAATACGGAATACCTGAAAGCTTTAGAGGCTAAAATGGCAATCTAGGGATATTGGGGATGAATGGGGGTGTTAGGGTTTTAGTTGAAATTCCCCATTTCCCCGCTTCCCCTATTGCCTTCAGAAGCTGATAAAAACTATGTCTAACCAGTCGCCGAAAACCCAAATTAGTCAAATTGTCACCGTTGCCGTGCAGAAATTGCAAGGAAAGGTAAATTTTCAGTCGGTAAATCTCAAAAAAGGGGCGAGAGTTCCCGAATTACGCCTTAAAAACGAGAATGGCAGCGGGGAAAGCAAATATCCCCTTATTGGCGATCGCTATTTGTTAGGCCGTAGTTCCAGTTCCTGTGATATTACTATCCGTAATACCGTGGTGAGTCAGATTCACTGTTCCCTGCAGCGGGACCCGAAAAATCCCCATCATTTCCTGCTCACAGATGAAAACTCCACCAACGGGGTTTATATGGGTAAACGTCGTCTGAAAAGCGTTTCCCTGCGTCATGGGGATACTTTTACCCTGGCACCCCCAGACTTAGCTAATTGTGTCACCATCTCCTATTACTGTCCCCCTCCCCTGTGGGCGCGACTTTTGCGCTATGGTTTCTATGGTGCGGGAGGTATTTTCGGTTTATTAGTTCTAGGGATTATCTGGGAAAGTCGCAGAGTTAATGTTTATCCACTCCCTTCCGGGGTGAGCGGTCCGGTGGTGGTTTACCCTAGGGATGGTCAAACTCCCCTCAATCCCAGGCGACAGGAAACTCACCAAGAATTAGATAATCTGGGCGATTTTTCTCCCTATTTGCCCAAGGCGCTTGTCGCTTCCGAAGATAGTCGTTTTTACTGGCATTTTGGCGTTGATCCTTTGGGGATTGTCCGGGCTGTTATGATTAATCGGGAACGTCAAGGCATTCATCAGGGGGCCAGCACCCTGACTCAACAGTTAGCGCGTAGTTTATTCCCCGAAGTCGGTCGCCAAAATACTGCTGGTCGCAAACTCCGGGAGGCTGTGGTCGCTTTACAATTAGAAGCGGTGTATAGTAAGGATACAATTCTCAAAACCTATCTCAATCGAGTTTATCTTGGTCTGGCCGGTTACGGTTTTGAAGATGCGGCCCGCTTTTATTTCGATAAATCCGCTAGGGATTTAGATATCTCCGAGGCTGCCACCCTTGTGGCTATGTTACCCGCTCCGAATCGATTTAATCCCATTCAAGATTACGACACTTCTGTACAATTACGCAATCGTGTCATCGATCGCATGGCCCAATTAGGCATGATTTCCCCAGAAGAGGCCGCCAGCGCTCGCAGATCCCGCGTTGAAATCAGTCCCCAAGCCAAAAAATCCCTATCTAGTACAATTGCACCATATTTTTATAGTTACGTTTTCGAGGAATTACAGGATCTTTTAGGGGAAGAAGTGGCCAAAGAGGGCAATTTTATCGTTGAAACCAGTTTAGACCGCCGGCTGCAAGCGATCGCAGAAAAAAGCTTAAAAACTCATATTTTAAACCAAGGCCCTCGCTATCGTTACTCCCAAGGAGCTTTAGTTACCCTAAACAGTCAAACTGGGGAAATTCTCGCTTTAGTTGGGGGAGTTGATTATCAAAAAAGCCAATTTAACCGCGCTGTCCAAGCTAAACGTCAACCCGGTTCCACTTTTAAGGTATTTGCTTATGCTGCCTCCCTAGAAAAGGGAATATCGCCCTATAAAACCTATACCTGCGCTGGACTCTCTTGGCAAGGACAGGCCTATTCTCCCTGTGAACGCAGTAGCGGAGCCATCAATATGTTTCAAAGTTTAGCGCGATCGGAAAATAGTGTCGCCCTTCGCATTGCTCGTGAGGCAGGATTAAGCAATGTGGTCAATGTGGCGGAACGTTTGGGGGTAAAATCATCTTTAAATGCTGTACCGGGGCTAATTTTAGGGCAAAGCGAGGTAAATGTCCTAGAAATGACCGGCGCTTATGGGGTTTTTGACCATGGTGGACGCTGGAATCGTCCCCACGCTATTAAACGCATTCTCGACGCTTCCGACTGTGAAAATGTGGAGGATTTGAGTACCTGTCGGGTTATTTATGACTATGGCGAGGATAGCGAGAGAAATCAGCAGGTAATCTCCCCTAAAACCGCCGAAACGATGAATAGCCTATTGCGGGGGGTGATAACTAATGGTACAGGAGGCGCTGCCAGTATTGGCATGGGAGAAGCGGGTAAAACGGGAACTACGAATAATTATGTGGACCTCTGGTTTATCGGTTATCTTCCCCGTCGCCATTGGGTGACAGGCATTTGGTTAGGGAATGATAACAATTCTCCCACTTCCGGCAGTAGTCAACAGGCAGCCCGGTTATGGGGCGATTATCACCGTCAGTTAATCACTACACAAAATTAATCCCAATAAGTAGTCGTGCAAAATTAATTTCCTAGTGAAGATAGGCAAGAGGTGGTTAGATATGTGTAATTAATTTTGCTTAGGTACTTAGGGTTTGCTGAATAAATTTGAAATGTAGGCAAAGTAAAGGTTTTGGGGCTTTTCTCGCTCCCACAGGTGCAAGATTTTGAGAGAATCGTCGTTCAAAACCTTGGGTCTTCATCGGCCCGCGTCCTGTAGGGGCGAAGCATTCGGACAATAACCTATCGGTGAAAAGGTAGATTTTCTATCCGAATGCTTCGCCCGTACTTATTCAGCAAACCCTACTTAGGACTAGCTACCGTTGCCGTTGCCTGTTCCAGAGTTCCCTCAAACCAGAGACTTCCTACATAATAAGGGTGTCCTAGTCCTAGCTAACACACCCTTACCGATTATTTCTGGTGGCTTGGTTTTACCCCAAAAATCAACAATTGTCCGACTCACCGCAGGGGAGGGACAGGGATAGATTAGACAATGACAATCTGAGTATTGGTGATAGATGGCGCACCAGTAAGGGTTGCGATTCCGACCAGAGCACCAGCGGCAGCAAGGTTTGTGTCATACTGTAAAAGACCAGTACCACCATTGTAGATAAATCTGGCAACGCCATTTTCAGCTGCTGCTAATTGGTCAGCAGCCAAAGTACCGGTAGGCAGTCCACCGAAAGCAGTGCCAGTAAATTGCAGACGATCATTTTGAGCGATGGTAAAATCGGTGATGCTGTCAGTACCCTGATTGGAAGCAGTGTAAGCAAAATGGTCAGCAGCACCACCACCAGTTAGGGTGTCGTTCCCGTCGCCACCGATTAGGGTATCGGTTCCCGATCCACCATGTAGGCTATCGTGGCCAAGGCCACCATCTAGAGTATCGTTTCCCGATCCACCATCTAGGCTATCGTGGCCAAGGCCACCATCTAGAGTATCGTTTCCCGATCCACCATCTAGGCTATCGTTCCCGTCGCCACCGATTAGGGTATCGTTCTCGCTGCCACCGATTAGGGTATCGTGGCCAAGGCCCCCATCTAGGCTATCGGATTCAATGCCACCAAATAGGGTATCGTTTCCGTCGAGACCGAGTAGAGTATCCAGTCCCTCGGCACCGGTTAGGTTATCGTCGTACGCAGTACCTGTAATGCTATGGGATTCGGTGATGTCGAATGTTCGGATTCGATTTGATGTCGGACGCGACGCTTTCGTGTTAACAATGCCGCCGCTTAGTTGATAAGTGCCGGCAGCCCCACCTCTAACAAAGATAAGGCTATTTGCTGGCAGGGCAAAGGTCTGAGGTGTAAAGCCTCCACCGTACCTGGAAAGGATTGCGCTATCAGCAATGCCTGCGTTGGTTATTCTCCAAGCTGTAGTACCGTCGAGTAAAACGCCTTCGGAAGTGAGATTATCGCTTGGAAGGGTTGTTGCTGATAATATAGCAAAGGCGACAGTAGGATTGTCCGTCAGGAAAGTGCGAACTGACGTAGCAACATCGAAAACAACACCAGTGTTGGCACCAGGGAAGATTATAGTGGCCATGGTTTTTCCTTTGTAATGATATGTTTGAATGTGAAGAGTCTGATAGTCCTCCCCCCGATTATTATATACCGAGAAAAAAAATACAACCCTGTTTTCTAGGCTTGTTTCTGGAATTATTGCTAATGGTTAAGTTTTTATCAATTCTAGGTTAATTTTTGGCTGGGTATGATATAAATCACCCCAGAAATTAAAGTTAATGTTACTGATAGCCAAAAAGCCCCCTGAGCAATTAAATTATATTCAGAAGGCAAGGGAGCGATTAAGAGAGCGATAGCGATAATTTGGCTGACTGTTTTGCTTTTTCCCCACCAATTAGCCCCTTTTATGTCGCTATTTCCCGTTAAATTGGGATTAATGCGCCAACCAGCGATCGCTAATTCGCGAGCAAGAATCAAAAATACTCCCCAAGCGGCAATTACATCCATTTCAATGAGAGCTAAAAGAGGAGCGAGAACCAGTAATTTATCGACCAAAGGATCGAGAAATTTCCCTAATTCGGTGATTTGATCCAATTTTCGCGCTAGATAACCATCGAACCAATCGGTACTGGCAGCAATCAGAAAGATAATTAAACTTAACCAGCGATCGATTTCTGTGCCTTGATGCAACCAGTATAAAATTAATGGCAGTCCCAAGAGTCGCGATAGGGTAATCGAGTTGGGTAGGTTCATTTTTCAGTGATCAGTAAACAGTAATCAGTGATCAGTGATCAGTGATCAGTAATCAGTAATCAGTTATCAGTCAAAAGGCAGCTCTGAGCTTGTCGCTTAATAAGTAGTCGTGCAAAATAAATTTCCTAGTGAAGATAGGCAAGAGGCAAGAGCGGGGTTAGATATGTGTAATTAATTTTGCTTAGGTACTTACTATCTATTCACTGAAACCTGAAACCTGAAAACTGAAAACTGAAACCTGATAACTAAAAACTGATAACTGATAACTGATAACTGATAACTGATTTTAGCTGGCTAATTTGAGATCGAAATTACTTTGTTTATTGCCTAATTGCCTGAGCCAACGATAATTATAAGCTAAAGCACCCCAGCAGGTGGGATAAACGGCATAATTAACGCCAAATTCTTGGCAAACTTCTGCTAAAATTGGGGCAATTTTGGGGTAGTGAATATGACAAATTTGTGGGAAAAGATGATGAACAACTTGATAATTTAATCCTCCTAAATACCAATTTAAAAAGACATTTTTAGGAGCAAAATCTACGGTAGTTCGCACTTGAAAAATTGCCCATTCGTCTTCGATTTGATTAGCTGCCGAGGGTTGAATAAATTCGGCAGGTTCCAAAACGTGAGCTAACATAAATACATGACAGGCAAGCACTCCATAGGTCATAAAAACAATGAGAAAACCGATCGCTATTTCTAGGGGACTATAACCAACTAAGAGAGGAATGCCAATAAACCAAAAGAGATAAACAACTTTTCCGCTCAATAAAATGAATAGATCGATCGCTTTAAGATTGGGAATTTTAATCTCGCCAAAACGATGACGAAAGAGGATAGAGCGCACATCGGAGAATGACCAATAGATAGGAATTATAGCGTAGAGGATTGGGATAAATAAATGTTGATATCGATGATACCATTTATGCTCGGCATGGGGAGTCATTCGCACCACACCATCCCCGTGAATTTCCAGATCGTACCCTAAAACATTAGTGTAGGTATGATGGAGATAGTTATGACGAAAACGCCAGAGATAACTGGAAGCGCCGATGATATAATCGTAGGTCGTGCCAAGGAGAGAATTAACCCATTTTTTACTAGAATAGCCGCCATGGTTGGCATCATGACCAATGCTAAAACCAATACCCGCTAATCCTGCTCCTAAAACCAGACAACCGATGATTTTTAGCCACCAGATATCTGGACCAAAAAGCACAAATAACCAAGCGGCAATTACCCAAGTTAAAATCGTGATTGTCTTCAGGTACATGGCCAAATTATCTCTGGTGGGGATGCCGTTTTCGGTAAAATAAGCATCAACCCGTTTATTCAATTCCTTTCTAAAACCCTGATTTTCGGTAAAGGTTACTCGCATTCCTATTTTTGTCCTAGAAGTTGGTATGACGGCAATTTGTGGCAGCTCAGAGTGAATTTATGAGTCTTTTAGTGGTTTGCTAAGGCTGTCTCACTACAACTGATAGTTTCTTATCAGTCTCTCATCTATTGTCAGAGAAAGAGGTGCGCTTGGCAAGGCAATCGCTCAATTTCTTTGCTACGCTTGCAAAAAATCCTCGGTTTTTACCTAATCAGATAGCAGATACCTGTAGCCGGTGATAGGGATGAGCATTAGGTACTTTTGTACTAGGGACTTGCGCTTTGATAATGTACCTTTTGGGCGAACGCAGTTCGCCCCTACATTGTGGACAAAATCCGTTACTGTAGGGGCGCAATGCTTGCGCCCTCCGATCGTTCAGGTTTGCTGATCACCTTAAGTAGGGGGAGAGCCTTCGAGGTGTTAGGGACTTGCGCTTTGATAATGTGCCATCTGGCTGGTCTGGTTCTTCTACAGAGCGATTTCTGGCTGGGATATTATTCCTACGCAAGTCCCTAAGTAGTCGTGCAAAATTAATTTCCTAGTGAAGATAGGCAAGAGGCAAGAGCGGGGTTAGATATGTGTAATTAATTTTGCTTGGGTACTTATTTTGGCTCTTCTAGGTTCTGTGTGATAAGTTTAACTTACATAGGGCTTGCTGAATAAATCTAAAAACCTTGTTGGATCAGACTTTTAGACTTTTTTTCCCTCAAAAAGTGCCAGCCGTTGCGGGGATCGGGGGGAAAATTCAGGTACTTTTTCCCTGAAAATTAGGTAACTGACTACCTCAAAATAGGTAAAACCCCACACCCCACACCCTGCCCCTAGGAAAAGCTTTTTGCCGCAAACCCTACATAGGATCGATCAATTTATTTCATCGAAAATATTGCCAGATAATTTAACCAACACCAATTAATGAACCCTGGAATATAACATCGTCGCTATTCTTGGATATATCAGCTAATTGACTAATATTTTCTAACTCAATTGCGGGAACAGTTCGTTTAATTAAACCAGTTAAAACCTTACCTGGACCCACTTCGATCGCTTTCTTCACACCCACATCTGGCAATCTTAACATAATTTCTCGCCAGCGAACCGAGCTAGTCATCTGCCAGATCAGATATTTTTTTAATTCTTCCCCGTCCTGGGTAGGATGGCTGGGATCGACATTAGAAATCACAGGAACTTTTGCAGACCGAAAATTAACTAATTCTAAAATCTGCTGAAATTGAATAGCGGCATTTTCCATCAAGGGAGAGTGAAAAGCACCGGATACTTTTAACTGGATAACCCGCTTAACTTTCACTTGACCTAATACTAAATCCACCGCTTCAGGAGTCCCAGAAATCACCACTTGTTCAGCACTATTATCATTAGCAATAACTACATTTTCCGTCTGATTAATCACTGTCTCTAGACTGGTGCGATCAAATTTCATTAAGGCGGCCATTTTACCACCTTCGGCCGCATCCATCAAACGGGAACGGTTTTGAACTAGATTTAATCCTGTTTCAAAATTAAACACCCTGGCCGCATATAAAGCGGAATATTCACCGAGACTATGACCGGCAACTAGATCGGGAAAATGACCTTTTTCTTGCAACAAATCCGCTAAAATACTCTCCACCACAAATAAACAAGGTTGGGTATAAAGAGTACGAGATAGGGTTTCTTCATCCCCTTGACATTTTTCTAAAACCGACCAACCAAGGATTTTTGATGCTCTTTCTAATCTCTCTTGGCCAAGTGCGCTTTCCGCTAAATCTCCAATCATTCCTAACGCTTGCGATCCTTGTCCCGGGAATATCCACGCTGTTTTCATAAGTTCTTAAAATAGATAGATAGTTGTGTTTTGGTCAGTTATCAGTTATCAGTTATCAGTTATCAGTTATCAGATGTGAGTTTTTAGTTTACTGGTTACTGTTTACTGTTTACTGTTTACTGTTTACTGTTTACTGGTTACTGTTTACTGTTTACTGGTTACTGGTTACTGGTTACTGAATTAATCTCCCCAACGGAAGATAATCCCACCCCAAGTTAAACCGGCACCAAAGCCAGAAGAAGCAATAATATCACCTTTTTTGACCTTACCACTCCTGACAGCTTCATCGAGGGCTAGAGGAATCGAGGCTGCGGAAGTGTTGCCATACTCGCTGAGATTGCTGATCACTTTTTCGGGAGGCAGTTTCAGGCGATCGCTCACCGCGTCCATAATTCTTTGGTTAGCTTGGTGCAGAACTAACCAATCGATGTCACTGGTGGTTAAATTAGCCCGATAGAGAGCTTTTTCGATGACTTCTGGCACTTTTGCCACAGCAAAACGATAGACTTCCCGTCCGTTCATCGTTAGAGGCTTATAGGCCCCTTTTTGAACCCTTACCCCCTCCTTAAGGGGCAATTCCTCCCCCTCGTAGGCGAGATTAAGAGAACCATTCTGGCTGCCGTCGCTATGGAGTTCAAAACCGAGAATGTTATCTTTTGTATCATTTGCTTGACAAAGAACCGCCCCTGCCCCATCACCAAAAAGGACACAGGTAGCGCGATCGTTCCAATCCACCCAACGGGAGAGAACATCGGCCCCGATAACCAAGACATTGCGGTAAGTACCAGTACGGATAAACTGGGTGGCGGTGACTAATGCCACCAGAAAACCCGAACAGGCGGCGGTGAGATCAAAAGCGATCGCCCGATTGGCCCCGATCCGACTTTGCACTTGGGCCGCACTACCGAACAGATCATCGGGGGTAGAAGTAGCCAAAAGAATCAGATCGACCTCACTAGGGGACACCTGAGCCATTTCTAGAGCCTTAATCGCCGCTTGGGCCGCTAATTGGCTTAAAGACACCGATTGATCCGCTAAATGGCGTTTACCGATGCCGGTACGACTTTTAATCCACTCATCGGAAGTCTCGACAATTTGGCTGAGTTCTTCATTACTGAGAAATTGCCTTGGTGTGGCCGATCCACAACCAGTAATGACGACTGCTGCCCCGAATCCGTTCAAAATATTCCCCCTTTTTCAGTTATCAGTGATCAGTTATCAGTTATCAGTGGGAAGTGGGAAGTGGGAAGAATAAATAAAAATAGTCTCCCGTCTCCCGTCTCGGAGTCTCCTGACCGCTTCAAGATGGCTGACGGCTTAATCTTCACCGTTCACCGACAACTTTTTTAATTGATGATGGTGGTCATTGTAGGCTTGAATGCGCTCAGAAACGCGATTATCGACGGCATTTTTCGCCTGTCGGATGGCGTTAAAAATCGAAGGCGCTTGGGAACTGCCGTGACTGATCACGCAGACCCCATCGACTCCAAATAACAGCGCACCACCGTGTTCCGCGTGATCCATGCGTTGTTTAATCTGTTTAAGATTGGGTTTAATTAAAGCCGTCCCGACTTTACCCTGTATCCCCCTAGGTAATTCCTCTTTGAGAATTTGTAGGATAACTCCTCCCACCGCTTCGGCAAATTTTAACAGGACATTACCGACAAAACCATCGCAGACGATCACATCGAATCGTCCCGATAGCACATCCCGGCCCTCAGCATTGCCGATAAAGGGAATTTGCTGGTTATTTTCCAATAATTCGTAGGTTTTTAGGGCGAGATCGTTACCTTTGCTGGCTTCTTCGCCGATATTGAGTAAACCGACTTTCGGATCTTCAACCCCCATAACGTATTTACTGTAAATTGTCCCCATTAGGGCAAACTGCTCTAAATATTTGGGTTTACAGTCCACATTCGCCCCGACATCAAGGATAATCACCGATTTACCCGCCAACATCGTCGGCAGCACCGCACCGATCGCCGGGCGATCGATTCCTTTTAAACGACCTAAACGCAGCAACGCCGCCGCCATGGCTGCCCCGGAGTGACCGGCGGCCACCACCGCATCGGCGCGATTTTGTTTGACTAAATCCATGGCCACATTAATCGAGGCCGCTGGTTTGCGACGGATAGCGGTGATCGGCTCTTCGTCCATAGCCACCACTTCCTCTGCGTGGACGATGGTGAGATTCTTGGGACGGGGATGATGCTGGAAATAAGCCTCAATCCGTTCAGAATCGCCGACTAATAATACTTCTACATCTAATTCTTCGGAAGCTCGCATCGATCCCGCGATAATCTCGTTGGGAGCGTAGTCACCTCCCATCGCATCTACCGCGATTCTTGCCCGATTTAATGCCGTTTCTGCCATTGAGTCAGTGGGATAGAAATCTTTAATAAGTTGAGCGGCAGCTCTTGACAAAAGCTGGCCGATCGAGGATTAGTGTTTTCTGATCGAGCAATTGTTAAAAATTACCAATCATTTCTATACAATAAGGCATCATTGCGATTAAGGAAAAGATGTTCTCAGTTTTTAATTTGGCAGTTTTCGGCTTTCTCTTGGGTTGGCTGGGGGGGCAATCCCAACCGATCGCCAATATTCCCCTAATTTCTTGGCAAAATCAGCCTATTTTTGACCTTCCCACCGCTCCCGATCCCCGGGTGGCGGCGATCGTGGCCGATTATCTGCAAGACTTGACTAAAAAAGGTTTAAACTCTCGTCAACAACGGGTCTTAATTGAGACGGAATGGGCTGATTTAGCCGATCATCAGGGTAATCTACCCGCTTCGGGGGCTTCATTGACTAAAATCGCCACTACTCTCGCCGCCGTGGAAACTTGGTCTCTCGATCATCGTTTTGCTACTCGTTTTTACAGCACGGGAGAGGTAAAAAACGGGGTGTTAGAGGGAGATTTAATTATTGAAGGGGAAGGGGATCCGCTTTTTGTCTGGGAAGAAGCGATCGCAGTGGGCAATGGCCTCGATCAATTAGGCATCCGTCAGGTCAAAGGCGATCTGATCATTACGGGTCAATTCGCCATGAATTTTCAAACCGATCCCCTCAAAGCGGGAGAATTGCTAAAAATTGGGCTTGATCAATCGAAATGGTCAAAAGAAACCCAAAAAGCTTTTCAGAGTCTTCCTGGCGGCACACAAGCCCCACAGGTGAAGATTTTGGGCATGGTTCGAGCCAGTCAAATTCGCCCCGAAAATGCCCGATTATTATTGCGTCATCAGTCCTTAACTTTAACGGAACTGTTGCGTCAAATGAATATTTATAGTAACAACGTCATGTCAGAAATGTTAGCGGAGCTGCTCGGTGGCCCGGCGGCAGTGGACGCAATTAATACTAAAATTACTGGGGTAGGAGCGGAAGAAATTCAATTAATTAATGGTTCGGGATTGGGTGTAGAAAATCGCTTGTCTCCCCGGGCAGTTATTGAGATTCTGAAAGCATTGGATCGCAAGTTAGCCAATCAACCGATCAAAGTCGCTGATTTATTTCCGGTGGGGGGACGTGATACCAAAGGAACTATGCAGTGGCGGGCCATTCCTAAAGGAGTGATGATTAAAACTGGAACTTTAGCCCAAGTTAGCGCCTTAGCTGGAGAAATTCCCACCCAAGAAAGGGGTAAAGTTTGGTTTGTAATTATGAATGCCGGTAGTAGCAATATCGAGGGATTCAGAAATCAGCAGGATCGGGTGTTACAAGCTTTAGATCAACACTGGCAAATTCTCCCAGAAGCGACTCAAGGATCGATTCCTGCAAGGGCCTTTCTAGGTGATCCCAGTCGAATAAGTCAAGGTTTCTAGAATTGATTGGCTAAGAGGTTATGGTGATGAGCGAATCTGATCGAAGGGAGGGCGTACACTATGGGTTCTCACCAATCATACTGGCTGCAATGTAGGGGCGCAAAGCTTGCGCCCAAGCCGAATTTTTAAGGATAAAAACACATTTGCGGTAAACCAAGGGATTCTTCCCAACCCATCATGAGATTGAGACATTGTACCGCTTGTCCCGATTGTCCCTTAACTAAATTATCGATCGCTGACATCACTATCACTCGATCGGTTCTCGGATCCACTTCAATACCGAGATAACATAAATTAGTACCACAGGCCCACTTAGTTTGTGGATAGACTCCCCCGGGTAGGATTTTGACAAAGGGAGAAGTGCGATAAAAAGCATTGTAGATAGTGATTAAATCATCCCGCACCAGATTGGGATCCCGCAATGTTGCATAGACTGTGGACAGGATACCCCGAACCATGGGCATTAAATGGGGAGTAAACTGGACGCGCACCTCATGACCGGCTAAATCGCTGCAAATCTGCTCAATTTCGGGAGTATGACGGTGTTTTCCCGCTACATTATAAGCCCCGATCGAATTATCTGCTTCTGCCAATAACATATTAATCTTAGCTTGTCTTCCCCCTCCCGAAGTTCCCGATTTGGCATCAATAATCGTGGTTTCCGGGAGAATTAAACCCTGTTTTAACAGGGGAGAAATCGCCATTAAACTAGCAGTAGGATAACATCCGGGGCAACCGATCAAAGAGGCATTTTTAATCTCTTCCCGATAAAGTTCCGGCAAACCGTACACAGCCGTAGATGCGATCGCTTGATCCTGACGTTCCTTGCCATACCATTTACTATAGGTTTCTAGGCTAGTAAAACGATAATCTGCCGACAGATCCAAAACTTTACACCCTTTAGCGAGCAAAGGAGGGGCTAAATCACAGGCTAAACCATTGGGTAAACCCAAGAAAACCACTTGACAACGGGAGGCAATTATCTCTAAATCGATCGCCTCCACATTAAGATTAATGCTATGACCGAGATGGGGATATAAATCACTGTAGGGTTTTCCGGCGCTACTATCGCCCCCCAGATAGGCTAATTCTACGAAGGGATGTTCTTTGAGCAAACGTACCAACTGTACGCCACCATATCCCGAAGCACCGACAATACCCACTGAAACCTTCTGTTCTTGCGTCATTTCCCTTATTCCTAAAAATTCTTATCGTTAATATAACGCTTTAGTATGGCTGAATTTTAGCCTAACCGGCAGGATTTAAATCAAAAAACTTCCTTTAAAAACCTAGTATCTCGGCCGGGTTGTCCATAAACCGTCAATTTCTTTTGATCAATAGGCAGTTATCTTAATGATGCGGTACAAGGTTTTCCTTTTATGATGCCAAATTAAGTTAAACTTCATCCTTAGGAGAAAGGCTGTAATTCAATCCCCCATATTTAAAATTTTGAGCGCACTGTGAATTCATAATCTCCTCCCGGTTCTAATTGATAATCGTAGCGTTCTAAAAACCGATTCAAGGGTTCAAAAATCAAAGCCCTACCTAGGGAAGGTTGTACTAATAACTTGCCTTGAAGAAAATGCCACTGAAAACGCCATTGATATTGTTCCGTTCGCACTTCCCCCTCTAATTTCCCCGTTTGCCAAGATTGCTTAATTATCCGCACATAAGCCGTGCTTTCTGGTCGATTGCCGCCACTCACCTGAACCCTACCTATAGATTAAATATCAAACATTAAGATAGCGAATTAATCCTTGTTTGTCATTACTTCAGCCAATTTTCTCGACGCTATTCCGGGGAAGTGACTTCATTAACCTTAGAAACCAAGACATTTAATTGAAAAGGTCGCCCCATTTCCTTAGTAATAAATTCTTCCAACAATTCTACCTGTCTGGGGGTAATACTTTCCGCAGTTCTTACGACTAATCTCACCCGGGGAGGCTGCTTGAGCCAATTAATCGAAGATTCCAATAATTCTGCCCTTTGAAAAGTAATCGTTCGTTGTAATAAAGCTTTTTTGATCAGCCTTTCTAAGCGAGCTTGATTAGCCAGAGTTGCAAAACTTATTCCTAAGGGAATTAGCAAAACCGCTGTCAGGATAGAAGTCAAAATTAGAGCGTTACGCGCCCGATGAAAACTAGAATAACCTGCCAGCAAAAAGACCAACAAACAGGCGAGAGCAATGCCTAATAAATTGGTAATATATAACAGAGTCGCCCCCAAACTTAGGATCCAATTGCCTTGGGATAATCCTAAACCAATCGTGCAAACTGGTGGCATTAAAGCCACGGCAATCGCTGTTCCCGCTAAAGTACCTGAAATTTTCGGTTCTATTTTGGCATAACCACTGATTGCCCCTGCCGTAATTGCCACTCCTAAATCTAAAAGATTCGGTTGAGAACGGGCTTGAATTTCACTACCAAATTCAGAAATTCCGATTAATAATCCTAGCAACCAAGCTATCGCTAAAGCGATAATCGTACCGACTAAAATCGCCAGGGCTGACTTACGAATTAATCGCCAACTACCAATTAAACCACCAAAAGCTAGACTACGAATCGGCAACATCAAAGGGGCAATAATCATCGCTCCAATAATCACGGCTGCACTATTGGCAACTAAGCCAAAGGTAGCGATCGCACAAGAACTAACAATCAAAGCTAGATAGGGAAAATCGAGGGACGCTTCTAACCATAAATCGCGCCACATGGCCCGCGATTGTTGCCAGGTCAAGGGTTTTCTTGAGAACCACGAGTGGGGCCGTTCTTTTCTCGTCATTGTGCTGAGGAAGATGGACTTTTATTTTACCGAAATAACACGGGAGCATGAAAGCCATTGTCTTTTTAAGCAATGGATGAAATGCGACTTTTCTAGAGAAAGATAGACCCTCTCTCACTAGCCGAGAAATCCTTTGTCGATAGGGAAGATATAGGAAAAGAACAATTAGCGATCTTTGAAAAGAGGGCGAACGAGGGGACTCGAACCCCCGAGTGGTGGAACCACAATCCACTGCCTTAACCACTTGGCTACGCTCGCCGTACACTTTTTCAAGTATAACACAAGACGAATGGTTGACAAGAGGTTTTTTATCCTAATTCAGGCTATGGTTAGGGTAAGTGAGTGATGATTTGAGAGCTTATGAAATTGGCGCGGTTAGGGGGAATGGTGTTAGGAGTGGTTTTAGGGGTAATTGCGGGTATATTGCTGACAACTAACCCTAATCGTCAAGATTACGAACAATACGCTTCCCAGAGGTTAACTAGCTATCTTAAGGATAATGTCTGCGCTCGGGCGCAAGCTTCCCCCGAGGTGCAAGCTCTCTTACGGGGTTACTGTAAAATGTTGGTGGATACGGGTCATCCTTTTTTACAAGAAGCGATCGCCACTAACACCACTAGAAAGAATTTTCTCATTTTCAGCGTTTATCAAACGGAATTATCGTTCCCTCCCCCTTTACCTAGTTATCAATTCAGCAGCGTCGGTTTTTTGAATAAATTATACATCTACGAAGCTTTAGAACTGTAGTCAGATAATTGAAATTTTCTGAGAGTAAATCCTGATGGTAGTGATTTTATTGTAGCTCAGTGATTGGGATTTCCTCCATTTACGGAAAAAAGCAGACTTTGCCATTCCAAAAGTACAGGAGTCGGGATAGTGAGAGCGCGGGGATTGTCTAGGGGTAGGGAAAGCTCGATCGCTTCGGTAACGGGTAGCTGCGTTAAGATATCCTGCATCTTGTATTGACCAACGTTAGCTGCGGGTGATTCTTGGGCAAAAGCATCCTCAGCCGCTAAAATTTGACCTTTAGCAGTGGTTATCGTTAATCTTTCCGGGTGAAGAAACTCAATCCCCTCTGGAAATCCCACCAAGCGCAAACTAATTTCTACCGTTTCCCCATCTTTAACTCGTTTGAATAACACCACCTGCCAAGGACTACCGACATCATCGCGCAAACTATGACGGGATTGATACAACAGCTGCCCCGGTCCTTCTAGCTGTTGTCGAGTTAGAGCTAGTGCGGACAAGGAAAAATCGATTTTAAGGCTGATAAATAGCAAAAAACTGACGAGAACACAAACAAACGATAGAAACAATAATGGGAGGGACTTTCAGTTAATTATTTATTAGTAGTTGATAATCTTCAAAAATGTTGCTGTACAAGGATCGACTTAAGACTTTTGCAAGAGGTCTAAAATAATAACAGGAATCGTTTCATAACTTTATTGACATTAGCTAAAAAATATGATACGAGCTTCGGCACTTGAGCCAAATTAACATAATTAGGGTTTGCTGAAAAAGTTTGTTGGTGGGAGCAGGGTGTAGGGTGTAGGGTGTAGGGTGTAGGGTGTAGGGTTTTACCGATTTTCAGGTAGTCAATTACCTAATTTTCAGGGGAAAAGTCCTGGAATTTTCCCCCTGAGTACTCCCGGTCTCGGCACTTTTGGATTTCAAAAAGGTCTAAAAGTCTTATCCCACAAGGTTTTTAGATTTATTCAGCCAACCCGAAATAAATCCTCGCTCCGCCATTGCCTTGATTCTCCCTGATAATTATGGGACTTTTTGCCCGTTACCAAAACCTCCGTCAGTGGTTTAAATCCCAACACTTCGGACGTAGCGCCACCGATAGTCGTTATGCTTTACTGGTCGCCTGTTTAATCGGAATTCTCTCCGCCCTTGCCGCTATTATCCTGAAATTGGGCATCGGTTGGTTAGGTGGTTGGCGGGTGCATCTAGTAGCCAATTCCTCTCCTTTCCTAGTTTTGCCCCTCGGCGGTTTTCTGCTTGGTTATAGCGCCGGCTGGATTGTGGAACACTTCTCCCCCGCAGCCGCCGGGGGGGGTATTCCCCAAGTAAAAGCAGCCCTAGCTAAATACCCTTTGCCCCTGTCTTGGCGCGTCGCCGTCGTAAAAATGATCGGGGCGATCCTGATCCTTGGCGGTGGTTTAACCCTTGGTCGTCGGGCCCCCACGGTACACATCGGGGCAGCCCTGGCGGCCCAATTAAGCGTCTGGCTGCCCACCAGTCCCGATCACCGTCGTCAGATGATCGCAGCCGGGGCAGCCGCCGGGTTAGCGGCCGGTTTTACTACTCCCATCGCCGGAGTCCTCTTTGTGATCGAGGAATTAATGCGCGATGTTTCCAGTATGACCCTAGAAACTGCGATCGTGGCTTCCTTTACCGGGGCCGTGGTTTCGATGATGCTGCAGAATACCCCCTCGATCATCACTGAATATGCCAATATTAGCTTCTCTGCCCAAGAAATACCCATTTATTGCCTTTTGGGGGTTTTAGCGGGCTTATTGGGGGCTTTATTCAATCAAGGCATCCTTTTTTGTAGCCAGATGCAGCGGCGTTGGCGGTTATCTTTAGCTTGGCGCATCGGTCTGGTCAGTTGCTTATCGGGAACGGTAGTGGCTTTTTTACCCGACTTTTTTCGAGATAATACGGGTTTACGCGAATTTTTGCTGGCAGGGGAATTAAGTTGGCAGAATACCGCCCTCGCTTTTGTGGTCTATTTTTTCCTGACGATGATTTCCTATAGTTCCGGCGCACCGGGAGGACTGCTCGCCCCTGCTTTGGTGTTGGGCTCCTGTTTGGGGTTTCTGGTGGGGGGAATCGAGACGAAAATTATGGGTTTCGGCAGCGAACCTAGTTATGCTTTAGCCGGTATGGGGGCCTTTTTTACGGGAGTAGTCAGGGTTCCGGTAACGGCGATCGTGATTGTCTTTGAACTGCATCGCAATTTTAATGTTGTGTTGCCCCTGATGTTGACCTGTGCCGTTTCTTATATCACTGCCGAAAGCATTCTACCCGGTTCTCTCTATCAGCATTTACTTTCCGCTAGTGGTATTATTCTCAACGAGGAAACCCCTGCTAATGATGTGTTGGCCCATCTGTCGGCTATAGATGTGATGCAATCGCAGGTGGAAATTCTGCCGGCGGATTTACCCCTAGGGGAAGTGGTGAAAATTATGTCTCGTTCCCATCATCGCGGTTTTCCCGTGGTGGAACAGGGGCGACTATTGGGGATTTTTACCCAAAGTGATCTGGATAAATGGCGATCAAAAAACAGTCAAACCGTCCTGCGGGAGATCATGACTCCCAATCCGATTACTGTAGCTCCCCAAGCAGCTTTAAGCGATGTTTTATTTCTGTTAAATCGCTATCAGCTTTCCCGTTTACCCGTTACCGATGGTCAAAAACTGGTGGGGATCATCACCCGCACTGATATTATCCGGGTGGAAGCTGATCAATTGGGGGGGGTTTGTCAACTGCCTCAACCCACTACCCCTTCCTATGTGGTTTATCAAACTCGTTCTCCGGCTGTGGGAATAGGCCGGATTTTGTTACCTATTGCCAATCCTGACACCGCTACCGCTTTGTTTAAAATTGCCGCTGCTGTCGCCCGTGAACGCAATTATGAGATAGATTGTCTCTATGTGATTACTGTACCTCGTCTTAGTTCTCCGGCGGAAGTCCGGGTAGATACGCGGGAAGGACGCAAATTACTTCATCGTCTGGAAAGATTAGCGCGACAGCAGAATATCTCTGTTCATACACAAATTTCGGTGGCTCAGGATATCGCCGAAGGGATTTTGGCCACGATTCGCGAACGACACAGCAATTTATTAATTATGGGTTGGACGGGGGAAAGATCCACCACTGGGGCGATTTTTGGGTTTTTAGTCGATACTTTGATCGCCCAAGCTCCCTGTGAAACCATCTTGGTAAAATTGGGGACAAAGGATTGTTTTCCCAACGATCCTAATCGGGAAAGGATTTGGCTGATTCCCACCGCCGGCGGTCCCAATGCCGAACGCGCCTTAGCATTATTGCCTAGTTTGCTGTCTTTGTCCGAGTCCTCGGATTATCCCAAACTTTGGTTATGTAAAATCTATTCTCCGACGGAGTTACTGCCAGATCTGTCTATTTTGGAAGTTTTACAAGCATCTTTACAGAAAGCGATCGCACAGCCGATTGTGCCTTTACCGATTCCTTCGGCCTCTCCAGCCGAGGCGGTAATTAATCTGGTAGAATCGGAGGATTGTTCTTTGGTGCTTTTGGGTGCATCTAGAGAAAGCTTGCTCAATCAGTTATTAAATGGCAATATCCCCTCGACGATTGCCCGTGCCGTTAATTGCACTGTGATTCTCGTGCGAGGGGAATTATCAGATTAGTTTATTAGCTAGGCGGAAGCTAAACTTAAACCAAACGGTACGGTATTGTCAATTTTCGCCCCTTGACTTTCCTCTAGGGAATGGGGGTAGAATATTTCCCCCTCTAGTTGACCATCGGAGTCATCGTCATCCCCATCGCTGATATAAAGGCGTTCACAGGGGATATTATCGGAAAGGATGGCACTGGCCATCATCCCCGTATGAATCTCTAAGAAAGCATCCGCTAGGGTCTCAAATACTAAACGCTGCCCAGGGAAAACCACCCTTTCAAAATACCAGTTAGCAATATTGGTGATGCGAACAATTTGAATATGATTGGTCGCATTGACATAGCAACAAAGAATACTATTTTTCTTGCCGTTGGGGAGGGGATCGAGAATCTGTGCCATAGCAATTGAGGTGATCTTAAAGTGGGTTTGTCATCGCTCCTTCACCCTAACATCCTTTGATCCCCGATAGTTGTAAAGATGATTACATTACTCGGATAAAAATCTACCGATAGCTTTTTCTGGTGATAGAAGGCGGTTTTTATTAAAAAATCATTAAATTTAACTAATGCCTAGTTTTGGCTATTTGTCAAGGGGGAAACTACGCTTTTTTGCTGTTTTTCTCAATTTTTTGCCCAGCTATTTAGGATCTGCTGAAAAAGGTTTTCGTGGGGTGTGGGGTGTGGGGTTTTTCAGGGAAAAAGTACCTGAATTTTCCCCCTGCTCACTCCCAGCTCTGGTATTTTTTGATTGACAAAAAGTCTAAAATTCTTACCCAACAAGGTTTTTAGATTTATTCAGCCGGCCCTAAGTATGCGCTCTCTGATTCTATCTTTTCGTCCCTGTTCGGTAACAATATCAACTACATTGTCAAGTTCACTACCGTTTAGCGGACTAAGCTGCACTGAATTTAAACTGCGTATTGAAAATTTAGTACAAATGCTCTAACTGCCTCTCCCTGCTCCCCTGCAATCTTAACGAGTAATTTAGATAGTCAACAGCTTACCACCTAAACTCGGTAGCTGGAAAAAGGTTAATTGTCTCAGTTGCTGATTTTAGCCTCTAGATTAATCATCGAGAATTGAGCAAGCGATCGCATTTATGATCTGATTTTAATTTATTGAGGGTCAGTAAGAATAGCGATAATTGACATTTCTTAATATCTTATCTCCGACCACTGATAATTAACATTAAGATAGAAAAAAACTTTCTAAAATCTGCTTAGATAAAGATAAATAGCTGGTTATAATTAAATTAAAAATGGATTTTAGGTTCGATCCCCCCTGCCCCCCTTGATAAGGTTCGATCCCCCCTGCCCCCCTTGATAAGGGGGGTGCCGATAGGCGGGGGGATCTGAAAGTTTTCAATACCTACCTACTTAAATATTGACATTTGCTGTTAAATTAGTCAGCTTATCGCGCCAAATTTGCTAACCATGCCTTCCAGCAATCAAACCCCAGAAAACCAATCCCGTGAACTGATTGACGAACAATTGCGTCAAGCGGGATGGTCCATCCAAGATAAAAAAGAAATCAACTTCAATACCAGTTTGGGAGTGGCTATCAGGGAATATCCAACCGATAGCGGATTCGCTGATTATGTCCTGTTTGTGGATAGAGAACCCGTCGGTATTATTGAGGCCAAACGAGAGGAAAAAGGCTTCTGTTTAACGGTAGCGGAGGAACAATCAAACAAATACGCTAATAGTAAGCTGAAATATATCAATAACCAGCCCCTTAACTTTATTTACGAAAGCACAGGCAAGCTGACGCGCTTTACCAATCGCCGCGACCCGAAACCTCGTTCCCGTCTTGTTTTTTCCTTTCACCGACCGGAAACCCTGCAAGAATGGCAAGATAAACCCAAAAGCTTGCGGGATAAACTGCAAGATATTCCCCCCCTTGACCCGAATGGACTAAGAGAATGTCAAATTAAAGCTATTACCAACTTAGAAGCCTCCTTTAAGCGAAATTTTCCCCGGGCCTTGCTGCAGATGGCCACGGGAAGCGGCAAAACCTTCACCGCTATTACCGCTATTTATCGTCTCCTAAAGTTTGCCGATGCCAAACGGGTGTTATTTCTAGTCGATACCAAAAACTTAGGAGAACAAGCTGAAGGGGGGTTTAGGAATTTTGTTCCCAATGATGATAACCGAAAATTTACCGAACTTTACAACGTTCAGCGATTATCCTCCAGTTATCTGGCCAAAGATGCTCAGGTCTGCATCTCAACCATTCAAAGACTGTATTCTATCCTTAAAGGCGAAAGTCTTGATGAGGCTGCCGAACAAACCAACCCGAATGAATTAGTACAAGGGAAACAACCCGTCCCCGTGGTCTATAATCCGAAAGTTCCTCTTGAATTCTTCGATTTTATCGTCATCGATGAGTGTCATCGCTCGATTTACAACGTTTGGCAACAGGTTTTATTATATTTCGACGCTTTTCTGATTGGTTTAACCGCCACTCCCGACGTGCGGACATTTGCCTTTTTCCATGAAAATGTGGTTAGTGAATACAGCTACAAACAAGCGGTAATGGACGGCGTAAACGTAGATTATCAAGTCTATACTATAGAAACGGAGATAACCAAGAATGGCGGGCGTATTCTCAGGGAATACATCGAAAAAAGGGAAAAATTAACCCGTGAAAAACGCTGGGTACAACCGGACGAGGATATTGTCTATACCGGCAAGCAACTTGACCGAGATGTGGTCAATCCCAGCCAAATACGCCAAATTATCCGCACCTTTCGCGATAAACTGCCAGAATTATTTCCCCATCGCCAAGAAGTCCCGAAAACCCTGATTTTTGCCAAGGATGACAGCCATGCTGACGATATTATTCGGATAGTCCGGGAAGAATTTAGCGAAGGGAACGATTTCTGCAAAAAAGTTACCTATAAATCGCCAGAAGACCCGAAATCTGTGCTTTCTCAGTTCAGAAATGAGTTTAATCCCCGTATCACCGTCACAGTCGATATGATTGCCACGGGAACCGATATTCAACCCCTTGAGTGTTTAATTTTTATGCGGGATGTCAAATCTCGAAACTACTACGAACAGATGAAAGGACGAGGTACACGCACCCTTGACCATGATGGTCTCAAAAAAGTCTCTCAATCCGCCCTTTCTGCCAAAACTCACTTTATTATCATCGATGCTGTCGGTGTGGAACAATCAGCCAAAACCGATAGCCGGCCTCTAGAAAGAAAATCCAGTGTCCCCTTAAAAGACCTGATGATGGGCATTATGATGGGAACAGACGATAGCGATGCCTATATCTCCCTAGCCTGTCGTTTTGCGCGATTAGAACGACAAATCACGCCAAAAGAAGCCGAAAAGATAAAAGAAATCACCGGAGGGGCAACTTTGGGAGATATGGCCAAAGCCCTGCTTAATGCCACAGACCCCGATAATATTGAGGATAGGGCCAAAGAAACCTATCAAACCACAAATCCGACCCCAGAACAGTTAAAAGCGGCGGAAAAAGCCCTTACTCGTGCGGCTGCCGGCTATTTGACTGGGGAATTGAGTCATTACCTTGAGAATGTGCGGAAAGTACACGAACAGTACATAGATACTCAGAATCTGGATAGGGTGACATTCTCAGGATGGAGTGAAGCGCAACGGATAGACAATCAAGCCCTAATAAATGACTTTACAGCCTTTATTGAGGCAAATAAGGACGAAATCACCGCCCTGCGTATCCTCTATAACCTGCCCTATCAACAGCGTCCCGTCACCTATAAAATGGTCAAGGAGGTCTTAGATATTCTCAAAAAAGACCGCCCCAACCTAGCGCCGGTGAGAGTATGGGCAGCCTATCAACAGATAGAAGCGGTGCCAAGCAATCCCACCAGTGAATTAACGGCGTTAATTGCCCTAATCCGGCGTGTTATTGGCTTAGATGAGGTTTTAACCCCCCATGAAAAACGCATCGATAAAGCTTTTCAAACTTGGGTTTTTCAAAAACAGGCGGGCGCATCAGTAAAATTCAATCAAGAACAGATGCAATGGCTACGGGCAATCAAGGAACATATTATCAGTTCTTTTGCCTTAGAGCGAGAGGATTTGGACTATACCCCTTTTGATAGTATGGGGGGAATCGGTAAACTCCATCAGCTTTTTGGCGATGAGATGGAGGCTATTATCGAGGAATTAAACACCGCTTTAGTGGCATAAAATACGAAATCAAAAGGACTCCTAAATCATGAAACATAAAATCATTCTCTATCAATCCGAAGAAGGCTGCAGCGTCTGTTGTCCGGGGTTGCCCGGTTGTTGGTCCCAGGGAGAGACAGAGAAAGAAGGGTTAAGCAACATTCAAGACGCAATTACTGAATATTTGTCAGTTATTGAGGAATTATTTCCTACAAATTAAGGAGTAAATATGACCTTACAAGATGTGATGGAATTAGCCAAGCAATTATCGCCGATGGATAAAAAATGCCTCGTTGAACAGCTTTCCTCTGAAGTGAACCCCGAAGAAGTTAAACCGAAAACTTTAGAGGAAATCAAAGCAATTTTAATCCCTTATAAGCCCTTTTTAATAGAGAGGTTTAAAATCCAGGAATTAGGGCTTTTTGGTTCCTATGTCAGGGGAGAACAAACTAAAGATAGTGATGTGGATATTTTAGTAGAATTTTCCCAAGTCCCCACCTTATTTGATTTAGTAGAAATTGAGTATTTAATTAGTGATAAACTTGGTCTTCCTGTGGATTTAATTGATAAAAAATCCTTAAAATTTGCCCTTCGTGAACAGATTCTCAATGAGACAGTTTATCTATGAAATTGACAAAAGAACAAAATAAAAGGAGTATTAAGTTATGAATCAAAAACTAATTGACTCTTTAGTTACTATTGTTCAATCGCTTTCTGATGAAGAACGTCAAAGCTTTGAGCAAAAATTGTTCTTTGATGACCATCAAGTTAGTACACAGGAGATTATGAACTTAGTTCAAACAATTCATTCCTTTGATTTTCTCAAGGATGAAACCGATATTTATACCCTAGAAGATGGAGAATCTATTAAATAGATTTTTATAATTATGATAAAAGTATTTGAATCACCTAATTTACCTGATAACTGGATATTAGCCAACTTTGGTGACTATCTAGACATCACAGGAGGCTCTCAACCACCAAAAAGCAAATTTTCTGAAGTTAAAAAAGATGGATATGTTAGATTATGGCAAATTAGAGATTTAGGAGATAATCCTGTCCCTGTATTTGTTGATAAGTCTCTTGTTTCAAAATTTTGTTCAGATGGTGATATTTTAATAGGTAGATATGGTGCTTCTGTTGGTAAAGTTTTTTGGGCAAAAGATGGTGCTTACAATGTAGCTTTAGTTAAATTAATATTTGATGATAAGATTTTTCATAAAAGTTTTTTATTTTATTTTCTTCAGTCTCTCTATTTTCAAAGATATTTAAAATTAATATCTAAAACTGCACAAAGTGGATTTAATAGAAGCGACTTATATAACATAGAATTACCTATTGCTCCCCTACCTGAACAACATCGAATTGTCGAGAAAATTGAAGAATTATTCTCGGAATTAGATAACGGGGTTGCATCCCTGAAAAAAGCGCTAGAACAACTAAAAACCTACCGTCAAGCAGTGTTAAAATGGGCATTTGAGGGCAAATTAACCGAAAAATGGCGCAACACACATCAAGACAGTCTAGAGGATGCCGATACCCTATTAGAACAGATTAAAGCTGAAAGAAAACGCCATTATCAGCAACAATTAGAAGACTGGAAACAAGCGCTTAAAGAATGGGAAAATAACGGCAAGGAAACCAAAAAACCCACCAAACCCCAACAGCCAAAAGATTTACCTCCCCTCACCAAAGAAGAATTAAGCAATTTACCCAGTTTACCTGATGGTTGGGCTTATACTTATTTGGCTTATTTGGGTCATTTGGCGAGAGGAAAATCTAAACATCGCCCTAGAAATGATAAAAGATTATTTGGAGGAAAATATCCTTTTATTCAGACAGGTGAAGTTAAAGCAGCTAAGGGAATACTAAGGAATTTTTCCGATACATATAGTGAATTTGGCTTACAACAAAGTAAGCTTTGGGATAGAGAAACTTTGTGTATAACTATAGCTGCTAATATCGCTGAAACCTGCTTCTTAGGGATTCAAGCCTGTTTTCCTGATAGCATTGTAGGATTTAAAAGTAGTGATAATATTGTTAACTCTAAATTCATTGATTATTTTATTCAATCTATCAAGTCCAAGATTCAAGCATTTGCCCCTGCTACAGCACAAAAAAATATTAATTTGACAACTTTGGAAAATCTAATAATTCCCTTTCCTTCCCTCCAAGAACAAACGCAAATTGTGCAAGAAATCGAATCAAGATTATCAATATGTGACCAATTAGAAGCCACACTCACCGAGAACTTAAACAAAGCAGAAGCATTGCGCCAAAGCATCTTAAAACGGGCCTTTGAGGGGAAACTCGTACTATGATTAGGAATGATTAAATGAGAACTATGATTGAGGGATTGATGGGGTGATAAAGTGGTCAAAAAATCTGATATTTGTAGTAAAATCTAATCATAGCCAATCAGAAAATCACATAAATCACAGTACGGGGGGTTAGAAAAATTATGCGACCCGTAGTAAAATCTAATCATAGCCAATCAAAAAATCGTATCAAGTCAATAGCATGAGTTACGTTTCTTCTCAATATCCAGACAGCGAATTAACAGGTAAAATAATCGGTTGTGCCATGGAAGTACACCGCATACTAGGAAACGGCTTTCAGGAAAAAATCTATCAACGCGCCTTAGCCATAGAAATGACATATCAAGGAATTTCCTTTAGTCAAGAACACGAAATGAATATCATTTATAAAGGAACACATATCGGCACAAGACGAGTTGATTTTTTCGTAGAAGGAAGGATAATGGTAGAAATCAAAGCCGTCATTAAACTTGAAGATGTTCACCTCGCACAAGCCATTAATTATATAGAAATTTATAGACTTCCCATCGGTTTACTAATTAACTTTGGCTCAAGAAGCTTAGAATTTAAACGAGTCATGAAACCAAAGCCAAAACCATGATTAGGAATCATTAAATGATGACTATGATTGAGATAACTAATAGGATGCTCGATTCAAAAAATCTGATACTTGTAGTAAAATCTAATCATAGCCAATCAAAAAATCACACAAATCATAGTACGGATTGATGGGGTGATAAAGTGGTCAAAAAATCTGATACTTGTAGTAAAATCTAATCATAGCCAATCAAAAAATCACATAAATCATAGTACGGATTGATGGGGTGATAAAGTGGTGAAAAATCTGATACTTGTAGTAAAATCTAATCATAGCCAATCAAAAAATCACATAAATCACAGTACGGATTGATGGGGTGATAAAGTGGTCAAAAAATCTGATACTTGTAGCAAAATCTAATCATAGCCAATCAAAAAATCACACAAAATATAGTACAGAAATGGCACAAGCAATTCGTCAAACCACCTTCGTTCAATCCGATGGAACAATAAAAATCGACACCCCCCAACTTCCCCAAGGGGCAAAAGTCGAAGTTATTGTCATCCTCGAAGACAATCCTCAAACCCTGTCAGCCGAAGCTTTAGCTATAGAAAGACTGCCCCAATTAGATAATCCCAGTCAATTAATTACTCTTATCGAAGCAGACCAAGAAATTGACGAAGATGAGCTAAAACAGTGGGTTGCCAATGAGCAAAGCTAAAAATCCTTATATTGTTCAAAGCGTCAAAGAATTACAAAATGACATCTCGCAATTACCGCCAAAACTGCAACAAAAATGGCAAAACTATCAAAAAATACTCGCCTTAGACCCCTATCAAACGTTAGGATTTCCTAGTCATAACTTAACAGGAAAACTCAAAGGATGTCGTGCCTTAGAAATCGATTGGAATGGAACCCCCTACCGTCTTGTTTATCGCATCCATGACAAACCTTCTCCTAAACGAGTGGTTATTCTAAGCTTTGCTGAACATGACCCTGCTTATGAAAAAGCCAAAAAACGCCAATAAAACCCTAATAAACAAACCAATGTCATGAATACCGCCTCAATTGTGTCAAAAGTTTGGAGTTTTTGTAACACCCTGCGGGATGATGGGGTCAGTTATGGGGACTACCTTGAACAACTCACCTACCTCCTATTCCTGAAAATGGCTGATGAATACGCCAAACCGCCCTATAATCGCAAAATCGGCATCCCCTTTGAATACGACTGGCAAAGTCTGCGGAGCAAACGAGGAGCCGACCTCGAAGCTCATTACCTCGGCATATTACGCGAATTAGGGCAAAAAAAAGGCTTATTAGAGCAAATCTTCACCAAAGCTCAAAATAAAATCCAAGACCCTGCCAAACTGCTCAAAATCATCACCATGATAGATGAAGAAAACTGGGTGATGATGGAAACGGATGTCAAAGGCGACATATACGAAGGACTTCTAGAAAAAAACGCCGAAGACACCAAAAGCGGCGCCGGACAATACTTCACCCCCCGGCCCTTGATTTGGGCCATGGTAGAATGCTTGCGTCCCCAACCCATGGCAACTATTGCTGACCCTGCCTGTGGAACCGGCGGCTTTTTTCTGGCAGCCTATAACTTTTTGGTCAAAAATCATCCCTTAGACCGAGAACAGAAAGAATTTCTCAAAAAAAGCACCTTTCACGGTAATGAAATCGTCGCCAATACAAGACGCCTGGCATTGATGAATATGTTTCTGCATAATATCGGCGATATTAACGATGAGCAATGCTTTATCGCCTCCACCGATGCTCTGATTGCTCCTTCTCCCCTTAGCGTCGATTATGTCCTTGCTAATCCCCCTTTCGGCAAAAAAAGCAGCCTAACTTTCACTAATGAAGACGGGGAACAGGACCAGGAAGACTTAACCTATAATCGTCAGGATTTTTGGGCAACCACTTCTAATAAACAACTCAACTTCGTCCAGCATATTCGTTCCATGCTCAAAAGCAGAGGACAAGCTGCCGTCGTTGTCCCCGATAACGTCCTTTTTGAGGGTGGCGCCGGGGAAACCGTCCGCAAACAACTATTATCAACCACCGACCTGCATACTATCCTCAGATTACCCACCGGCGTATTTTATAAACAGGGAGTGAAAGCCAACGTCATCTTTTTTGATAATAAACCCGCCGCTAAAGACCCTTGGACAAAAGCTATCTGGTTTTATGACTTTCGCACCAATATTCACTTTACCCTCAAGAAAAACCCCTTAAAACCAGCCGATTTACAGGACTTCATCACCTGTTATCATCCCCAAAATCGTCATCAACGCAGCGAAACCTATTCAGAACAGAATCCCGAAGGACGTTGGCGAAAATTCACCTATGATGAGATTATCGCCAGGGATAAAACCAGCCTCGATATATTTTGGCTCAAAGATAAAAGTTTAACCGACCTTGACAACCTGCCTGACCCCGATGTGCTGGCTTTGGAGATTATGGAAAACCTCGAAGCTGGATTAGAAAGCTTTCGGACAATTGTGGACAGTTTAGAAGTCACCGAGACTTAATGCTTCCAACTTCCATCGGGGAAGGTGAGAAATTCTAGACTAATACACTTGTTCGCACCATTAATTCTACCAAAAACCCCAGAAGGGAACCGTCTATCTGGCCACAAGCGATCGAGATTTTCCGGTATTGTAAAGTTTCAATCCAATTTTGATGGTTTTGCCATTGGTATTTTAGTCCCCCAGACGGGAATCGCCCTACATAATCTTGCTAGTGGTTTTACCGTCGAATTGGGTCATCCTAACCCCATTAACCCCGCTAAACGCCCTTTTCATCTGATTATCCCCAGTTTTCTCCGTTGGGATGATGGCACTTTTGATGGGCGCACCGATGCCCCCCAAGTCCCCCGATAAATGGCGGTAAACATGGTTAACCATCATTTCAATCCTCAAACCGCCCTTGATGCCCCTAGATGGCGATTTTTACGGAGAAACAGCGTACTTTTAGAAAGGGGTGCAGCCCCCGAATTACTGCCCGGATTAACCCCCAGAGTCCATCAGGTAGCGATCGCAGATTCCTCCCATTTTGGCAAGGGTCAAATTATCCGGCAAATTGCGAACCTCGGTCCGATGGGTTAGCTTTGGGATATTGAGATAACGAAGGCGGTCGGCAGGGTGAGATTCAACATCAAACTAGGATATCTCTACACTCTAGAAAATCAATATCTTCAGAGCCACCGAATCAAAGAGAATTAAATCAGTCAATTTTGATGATATTTTGAATGATTAATCTAAACCCAGTTTCTTGGCGAAATTTTTCCATCCTCTCTGTTTGTGAAGTCTGAAAGGTAGGCTTTTTGTTATTGGCAATGTAGGCTTTTCTAGATGAATAATCCTCTATACCATGATTTTCAATAAATACCCGAATTGTGTTTCTTAGTTGCTCTTCTCCGTCTCCTACCCACCCCGAATTTTTCCCCTTTCGTTCTTTTAATTCTACAAAAATCAAACAATTAGCATAGGTCAGCATTCCATCACAGCGTTTATCCATACCACTACCATCGACTTTTCTAATTTCAATACATTTATCAATAGCGGTAAATGTCACTTCAATTTCTTGAGAGTTTTCCACAATAGCAATCCAATCCCTGGGATTTTCTGTATCTAAATAAGCGGGAGTTTCTGGGGGAGGTGGCTGATCACAAATTCCAAATTTATGCCGAGGGGTTTGACTCTGACATTTTTTATCAAAGAAATTGATCTTCATAACTGTTCTTCGATTTCCAGTAAATCATCAAAAAGCTGATTTGTCTCTCCCAGGGAAAGATTGAGATAATTTTCATCAGAAGGTAAACCATTATATGTAGCAAGTTCTCGGATTTTTCCTTGCTCTGTTAATTCATATACAATAGCATCTTCTGCCGCTATACAAGAGGCTTTCGGGACAATTTGGTTGAGCTTTTCTTGGAGATAATCGGCGTTAGAAATCGCTGATGATAGGATTTTTTTGATAACTTTATCCGCTTTGATAGCTAGGGTTAGATCGTTGATAATATAAGGACTATGAGTAGTTAAAATTAGTTTATTTCCCTGGGTTAAATTGGCAAATTCAAATAATTTATATAAAATCTTTTTCTGCGATTGAGGAAATAGATTCTGCTCGATTTCTTCCACAATATTTACAAAACACTCATTGCGGTATTTAGAAGATAACACTTCTAGTGCTGCCCTTTTTAGGTCATCGGAAAGATTATCATTAGAGATAATTTTCTCGATTTCCATTTTTAATCTTTTTTGCTCCTCTCCACTGAGTTCATTGCGGGAAGTTTCTTGAGTTCGATTAATCGATAAAGCAATATTTCGAGAAACGAGAAATAAAGGAACAAAAGACTGAAAACCACTGGAAGCTTCTGATAGATTTAGTTGATAATCACTACCCACAATCTTGGCCAGTCTATTGAGTTTATCAAATTCCAATTTGACCTCACCTACTGGCAAAGTCAAACTGCCAGATAATTCCTGTTGTGAGCGATCCAATTCTTCCCAGAAAGTATATAATGATTCTGGCAGTCCTTTGAGTTTTTCTGGCCATCTTACTGCACTCAAAAAGTTTCGCTCTGCTGGTACATACATAATTTTTGGTACTCGATACTTTGAATTATCAGTACGCTCGATCGATAATTTAGCATTTTCAAAACTAATTCGATAAACATCTCCATTGTATTCAATTTGGGTTTCGGGTAAAAAGTAATTGGTTAAATTTTGGTATTGACAAAAAGATTTAACAAAACGATTATATTTAGTCACATATTTTTCCTCTAAATCTCCACGATATAGAGCTTTTTCCAACCAGCTTAATGTTGATATTAATTTAGCAATGCTACTTTTTCCAGTTCCTTGATTACCGATAAAAATCGTTACTTTCCGAACGTCGATAAAACCATCATTTTCTACTAAACCCGCCTTAATTGGACCGAAGTTTTTAACTTTAATTTGGCTCATTGTTATCCCCTTGATTGACGATGATAAATTTTGGCCAGTAATTTGTCCTGAAAAAAAGCTCGTGTTAAACACGAGCTAAATTAACTAACTTCAAGGACTAACTAACCACCGACCTTAACTACCGGTTTAAAACTGGGAACAACCAGTTCACTATCCTGTTTAGTCAGCTTATTGTATAAGCGTTCCGTATTGGGGAAATTAGCAGCCGGTAGAGTTGGGAAACGACGATAGGGAACCGTATCTTCACCAAATAATTGTAGGTATTCCATGCTATTAACCATGGCACCGATAAAGGCCTTTAATCCCTTAGTTGCCAGAATTTGGTTATATTTCTGGATTTCCTTTTGATTCAAGGGAGCGCGACCTAAGAAGTGCTTGGTTCCCAATTCAATTACTTTCGTATTCGGATAGGGAGCATAGAATTCTTTCAGGTAAAGATCCGAACCACCTAAACCCTCGATAAACTCTTTCACCGTGATCTCAGCATTGCTTAATTTACTCTCTAAAGCGGTAAATTCGGCATTGATGATATAGGGTTCGAGATCCCGTTCAAAAATCTGACGATAGGCAGCGCGAACAGTATTTTGTACGGCAACTTTATCGAGATTAGTTAACAGTTTAAAGACCTTAGTTTGTTCCCGTTGAACCGTGACACCTTGACCGACACGAGATTGAATATCGGGTTCAGTGCGAATCGAGACCGAAGGTGTACCCAATTCAATAAAGCGCGGGGTTTCCTCTTTATCAACTCTTTGGCCGATATCTTCGCGGAGATTACCCAAACGCACCATCCGTAACTGCATCCCTTGGGGAGTTAGATAGCGCTCGTAGGGAACCGTATCTTCGCCAAAAGCTTCCGTATATTCAGGACTATCGATAAGGGCATCGATTAAAGCATAGAAGCCTTTTTTCGAGCAGATATCGAAGTATTGATTCATTTCCTGACGACCGTAGGTAGGACGACCGAGCAGACGACGGTGAATATATTCGATCGCTTTCACCACATAGAGAGGAGTCCAGTAGATTTTCCGGAAAGCCTCGGATTTAGCTAGGGTTTTGATAAACTCGCGCAGAGTAATATCGCCATTTTCTAACTTAATCTCGGCCACGGATAAACGCTGACCTTCGTAGGGCATTCGACCGAAAACCTGACGATAAGCCGCTAAAATCACTCTTTGGGTGGAACTTTCGCCAAATTTAACGCTTACCCCATTGCTAGAACCGGGTAACTCGTTATTGAGACGGAAAACTTTCGGTCCCAAAGTACCGGGGAATTCACCTCGGGCGCCGGGGTTGCTATTTTGGTTATTAGTCGCCGGTCCGCGGTGGATGAGGATACGTTTGGTATCCTTACTGAAGGGAGCGGGACTAGAACTAGGTTCGCGGGTTTCTTTCGGGAAAATTGCCCCAAATTGGATTTCTAGGGGGTCATTTCCGGAACCGTAAACGTGCTGATCCGGTAAGGGGCGATCGTATTTAGCAAAGGTGGTGATAAATTGGGGAACTTTGCGGAAAGGTGCGCTGTAGTTAAACAGGTCGATCTGCATCCCCCAGTTACGACATTCCTGTGCTTCTGCACCCAAACCCCGGAGATAGGGAACGGTTTCTTCGCCGAAATAGTCGGAATACTCCTGAGAATCGACTAAAGCATCGATTAACGCCCCTAAACCGCCGCTAGAGACGATCGAGAAGTATTTCTGCACTTCTTCCCGGGAGGAAGGACCGCGACCGAGGAAATGACGGAAAGCCAATTCTAGAGCGCGACTATTGATAAAAGGTTCAAAGAACTGTTTACGATAGAGAGGCGATTTACCGAGACGACGGACAAATTCTTTCATCGAGATGTCGCCGTTTTTCACCTTCGATTCTAGGTCAGAAATGGACTGACTATAGGCGCGGGTGATGTCCCGTTCAAAAATTTGTCTGTAGGCGGCCTTGATAATCGAAGATTTTTCCGACTCCGATAAACCGGTTTTCATGACAAACTTTTGCCGTTTTTCGGCGCCATTGTAGTAGCTTTGGGGAAGACTTAAACCCTGTTGGTCACTACTGGGACGCTGACGCAGTTTATTAGCGGGGGTGGGGGCTTTTAATTCCCCCAGTAGGATATTGAAATAGTCACTGATTAAAGTGGCCGCATCCTTGTCTCTTTGGAAATACTCGATCGAAGCGGCCCGCATTTCCTGTAGGGCCACGATGGTGGCATCAATAGAACAGGCATTTTCGAGAACTTCCCTTAAACCGCGGGTATTAACGATCAGGATACTGGTATCACCAGCGACGATCGCGTATGTAATATAACGCAGGAACCAGGATAAATCCCGGAGGGACTTCTGCATATTGCTCGGACCGTAACGAGAGACGTTAATCGGTCGGAATCCGGGGGGAATCGGGCCGCTAGAGGCGAAAATCCCCTTTAAACCACCGAGGAAGCCACCACCGCCACCGGAGCCGCTTTCAGCGTAGGTAACGGTTCCTAATTTCATCCCTTCCTGGACGTTGATCATTTTACCCGCACCCACCAGGGCCAATTCTTCCACGGGGGGTTTTTCTAGGTAGGCCATGGGGGAACCACCGGTAAAAATCCGGTTAGCTGCCCGCGAGACGATCAAATCGGAGTTCCGGGTGAGCGTTTGGGCAATATCTAAACGCTTGCTCCCCGATTGGAAGTAGGCGATCAGTTCGTTGAGTTCGGGTTTATCGAGAAAGCGGTCTTGTTGTTCTGCTTGGGTAATGGCAGATACCGGGACGGTTTGATAGAGTTGGGGACGCGCTAAGGAGCTGCCACCGCTTGCCTTAAGACTCATTGGATTTTAACTATCTCCCTTGACGATGTGCTGAGTTCTCCAATCGTGGAGGCGATCGGTCTTAAAACCAGATGTTTAAACATTTAATCAGCATCTAGATTAAAACTTTTTGCGCTTCCTGAGATAGTTTATTAAGAATTATATAGATTTTTTTCGCTCAAGTTGCCGATTGGTCTATTCTGACACCCCACTGGTATGGGAGGCTAACCAGTCTAAATAGGTCTGAGAACCCGCCACAATCGGTAAAGCGATGATTTCTGGGACGGCATAGCTATGAAGTTCCTGTATCTTCGCCGATAACTGCTCAAACTGCTTTAAATCGGTTTTAATCGCTAATTGCCATTCCCTCTCGTTTTCAATCTGTCCCTGCCAACGATAAATGGAACGAATCGGGTAAATACTAACACAAGCGGCCAGGCGATCGTTAAGTAAGGCGATCGCTAAGTTTTCCGCTTCCGTTTCGCTGGCCGTTGTCACCAGCACCACTCCAAAACTGGTTAATCTTTCAGTCATAAGTAGTCGTGCAAAATAAATTTCCTAGTGAAGATAGGCACTCATGCAAAAGGCAACAGGCAACAGGCAATAGGAGGAATAGATAATCAGTCTTTAATAACCAGATTTTAGTAGGATAACCGATAACTGATAACTGATCACTGATAACTGATCACTGATCACTGAATTTAGGCGATCGCTTTTTCTAAAGCGGCCAGATCGGGAATACAGAGAGATTCCTGCTCTCGTTGAATCAGGCCTTTTTTCTCCAATTTAGTCAAGGATCGGGTCACGGTTTCCCGGGCCAGTCCACTAATACCACTCAATTCCCGGTGAGGTAAATTAGGAATTATCGCACCCTGACCGCTTTTTTCTCCTTGACCTTCGGCTAAAAAGAGTAAAGTATCGGCGACTCTGGAGAGACTATCGGCCTCGCGCAAACGTAAACGCTGGTTAACTTGACGCAAACGCTTGGCCATTAACTGAGAAAGACGAATTCCCGCTAAAGGCTCCGATTTGAGCAGATTAACAAAATCTTGGGCGGGAATACTGCTAATTGTGGCCGTGGTTAAGGTGATAGCATCGGTGGAGCGGGTAGATTCTTCTAAAGCGGCCATTTCTCCGACTATTTCCCCTTTACCGAGGATATTTAAGGTGACTTCTTTGCCATCCATATTGTAAGTACGAATTTTCACCCAACCATCCAGAATAAAGTAAACTGACCCCCCCCAATCATTTTCTAATAAAATCGCCCGATTAGGGGGATGAGTGCGGGTGACAACATGAGAAGTAACTTTATCGATGGTTTCAGGGGGTAAACCGACCAATAAGGTGGCTGTATCCAATAATTTTTGAATCTCTGCCGATTTTTCGGCAGGATAGCGTTTTTCTTCCATAGTTTAATATTTAAATTTTGTTCGTTTCAAGTGAGTGATTCTACAATAGACAGTTGTGGGTATTTTTATTTATCTAGTGACCGATAAACAGGATTTTTCCTCTCTACTGACCGAGATCGATCGGATTCTTGCCAAGGTGATTTCATCTCTAGTTAACCCGCAAGAAGTTACTTCCGAGACAATTATCGCCACTCGTCAACATTTAGAATCGGCCAAAGCGCTTCTTTTTCCTTTATTATCCCCCGATCGAACCCCTGAAGTTGTCCGTTGGTCTCTGGGAATGGAGGTACAACCACCAGGGGTGAAAATCGTCTTTTTTCGGGAAAGCCAAGGATTGATCGATTTTTATCCTCTTTCTTGGAGTCTAGCAACGGGAACGAGCGATCTCTTACCCTGCTCTCAGGTGGAAGAATATCTAATTAGCTGGCTATCTAATCGGGATTTTAGCACCGATTCTTGGCTGTGGGAAGCCCTAGAGCGATTAGAAGCTATTATTATTACCGATGACGGGGAAACCCCCACGGATGACCTAAAAAAAGCCCTTCTCACAGCGCAACTAATACCCCCCGATCGCCTCTCTAGTCTGGAAACAGCGATCGCTACTGCTCTGGCCTATATTCCCACTAGCGACCAACCCCAACCCCAAACCCTACTGGTGATCGAAGGTAAACGAGAGACTACCACTTTAGCGCTGCTGGAAGTACCACGGCAAACTTGCTCTTTATCCCGTCAAGCGATCGCTCTAAGCCATTTTAACTACGGGGAAAACACCTATGAACAGGCCATACTCTCTCAGTTAATTTATCCTCTCTGGCGTTCTTTTTTACCCCTTTCGCTCTCCGATCTCACCGATACTAATCCCTTAAAAAAATCTTTACTGGCAGCCGCTAGATTAACTAAATTAATCCTGCAAGAAGAAAGCGAATTTACCTCCTCTCTAGCTGGTCATACTTGGACGGTCAGTCGCCTGGATTTAAATAAGAAGGTCATTATGCCATATCTAGATAATTTAAGACAAAAAGTTAATGATTTGTTAGAAAAACAGCAAAAAAGTCTTAAAGATATCGATCAAATAATTTTTAGCGGTAATTTTTTCTTAACCATTTGGCCCTATTTTCTAACAGAAATTCAGCAAGAATTTGCTGGCTGCCATCTAGAGGCACCCAGTCAGGAAAACTTCTCACCAGCAATCTTGGGTTTAGGTCGTCTCTGTTTATTTTCGGCTCTTAGAGGTGAGAAGGTCAATAATGCTTAAAAAATCGACCTCAGCCTCATTTAAAAGTCAGAATTTAGGGGTGAATAGAATTTTTAGGGTAATTGGGTCGAATACTCAACAAAGGCGCTGGTGATTCGGTAGCAGTGATGGTGGTTTAATGCTTTGCCAGTTGGGTATTATAAGCTAAGACGCATTTTAACCGCCTATCCTTAGATTAGCAACAATCTCCCCCAATCCCTTTACTATTGCCCCTTGTCTCATCTCAACAAGCAGTTTAAATACACGGACAGCTTATTATTCATAGCAGATAACCAATCATGGCTCTTCTAGGTTCTGTGTGAGCATGGTATATAATAGTAAAACAGAACAGGAGGTGGGTTATGTGGATAAATTTTGATCAACTCCTCGATTTACCAAATGTAACAGTGGTCAATTATCAAAAAATTGCTCAGACAATTTTCCTAAAGCTTGCTCTTTTAAATGAAACAATTGAATGTCCGATGAAATACAATTGCAATTTGCTTTATCCAATGGTCGCGTGATTTTTACTCAAGATACTGATTTTTTAAGAATCAATCAACTAGCAGGTTGCTTCAAGTCAGAAAAATTCCCCTCTATCCGTCCCAACCTAATCGAGACTATTGGTCACTGGCTAAATAACGCGATCGCCGAACCATAAAAAAATGCCTGCCAAAGATATTTTCCATGATTGTGTAAAACACGCCCTAATCAAAGATGGCTGGATAGTTACCGATGATCCCTTAAGTCTTAAAATTGGCAAAAAAGACTTGTTTATTGATCTAGCAGAGGAACTGTTAACACAAATTGATCCCCCCTAGTCCCCAAAAGAAGAATCTCCCCATGAGTAACCCTATTATCATTGAAACTGACTTAAAAGATATTCTCGCTAAACTTGACAATCGGTTAGAGCGAATCGAAACAAAACTAGAAGTATTACCGAAAATAGAGGCCGAAGTTTCCCAACTCAAAGAAGATGTCAAAGACTTGAAAGAAAGGGCAACGGCTCAAATATGGGCTTTGATAGTCACTGTTATCGGTGCAACTGTTGCAGCAATTATCAAATTCGGTTTTCTGACTAAAACTTAAATCATCCCTAAAAACTAAGTTGGAACTAGACAAGTTCCAACCAGTAACAAAAAATTGACCTTGAAGATTAACGACGGATTGGTGCCATCGCACCGTCGGCAGCAGCACGAAAAGGTTCCACTGCCTCGCTATAATCGATCGGTAAAATAGCCACCACGTTATCATGAGGACGGGGAATAATTACCCAGGTTTCTAAAGCTGCCCCCTCGGTTTTATTGACGGCTTCAATGCCGGCAGCCATAGCGGTTTTTACCTCCTGTACATCCCCACGAATATTGAGGGTAAAACGGGCGCTTCCTGCCCTTAAATAACCAACAATCGTGATCCGTCCTGCTTTTACCATCGCATCGGCGGCCGCTAGAATACCGGGGAAACCTTTGGTCTCGATCGATCCCACCGCGGGTTGGGCTGTCATAAATTAACTCCTAATAACAAAAATCAGATAAGTTTAATTGATAGAATCCAATCTATTTTCCAGTCTTTAACTATAGTCTAGTTTGGGGCTAATCGCTAGGGAAATTAACTGCGAAAACGGTCCGACTTAGGCGTATGCTGCACTGGTAAAACCGCCAGCACATTTTCTGGAGGATTCGGTACGATGTAATGACTGACCACATTACCACCAAAAGCGGTCATCGCCGCCGCTAATCCTGCCTCTACTGCCGGTTTAACCTCGGAAATCGGACCGCGAATCGCCACCAAAAATTCGCCCCTTTCCGCTAGATCAAAATAAACTAGGGTGACTCGTCCCCCTTTAACCATGGCATCCGCCGCCGCTAAAACGGGGGGAAAACCCAACGTTTGAATGACTCCGACCGCCTCGGGCATTTTTCCTGATCTCCTGCGAAAGCAATTTTACATTATACCCCGATCCTGTCTTGATATTTTCTTCTGGAAATCCTCGACCGATCGAGCCTGTTTTTTCTCCAAATACTGTTGATGGGACTGATCGGCCAGATAATAATCTCCTGCGGGTTCGATCAAAGTAACGATATCCTGCTGAAACTTTCCCGATAGTTGTAGTTGACGCTTGGAAGCAGTGGCGATTAACTTTTGTTCCGGGGTGTGGTAAAAAATAATCGATCGATATTGTTCTCCTCTGTCCGGTCCTTGGCGATTTAACTGAGTCGGATCATGAATTGACCAAAAAACGGCTAATAACGCCTCGTAGCTTATCTCTTGGGGATTATATTCAATTTGTGCCACTTCCGCATGACCGGTAATTCGCGATAAGACATCGAGATAACTAGGATTGGGAAAATGTCCTCCCATATAACCCACAGAAGTCGCTAAAACACCAGGTAAACGCCGAAATGCGTCCTCGGTTTTCCAAAAACAGCCGGCCCCAAAGGTGGCTTTTTCGCCGCTATTCATTTCTCCTCACATCCTTGGCAAATTCTACAACTGCTTTTGTAATTGCTTCGCTTAAATTAGCATAAACTTTGGCAAAAGGGGGAGCTTTTTCGGTTAATCCTAGGATATCCGCCGTTACTAACACCTGACCATCACAATCTTCCCCCGCACCGATACCAATCGTCGGGATAGTCAATTTATCGGTAATAGTAGCGGCTAAATTGGCGGGAATATGTTCCAAAACCAGGGCAAATACTCCCGCTTTCTCCAAGGCTAAAGCTTCCTCGATTAATCTTTGTGCCTCCGATGGAGTTTTTCCCTGCTGACGGTATCCTAACCGATGGACTGACTGGGGAGTTAATCCGATATGACCCATAACAGGGATGCCTATCTCGGTTAAACGGCTAATAGTCTCGATCATAGCGGGATAACCTCCCTCTAATTTTACCCCTTGCACTCCCGCTTCCTTTAACATCCTTCCGGCGGAGTGAATTGCCTGACTGACACTTTCCTGATAGCTGAGAAAAGGCAAATCACAGACAACTAAAGCTTGTTTTACCCCGCGAGACACGGCCGCCGCGTGGTGAATCATCGCCTCTAGGGTGATCGGTAAAGTGGTAGGATAGCCCAAAGCGGTCATAGCTAAGGAATCACCTACCAAGATAATATCAATTCCTGCCCGATCGAGCAGTCGCGCGATCGGATAATCCCAAGCTGTGAGGGTAACAATCGCGCGTTTTTGCTGTTTCCACTCGATTAATTTGCTGGTGGTGACTGCCATTATTTATTCACTGCGGACAGCTTCGAGGATACGGGAAAAATAGAAACGAGTGCTAGTCATACTCGTCCGTTCAATTTTAAAGCCATTTTCGTTTAAAGCGGCGATAATAGTTTTTTCCTTGTGTTGATAAGCGCGAGTGGTTTTACTCGGACCGGGGAAAAATTGACCAATTTTCTTGAGAATGGTTAATAAACAGGTTTTAGGGGCAAAACTGAGGATTAAACGGGATTGAGCTAGGGATCCCAAGTGTTTAATCATGCCTAAGGCTTCTTCTGTGGGATAGTGAATGAGAACATCAAGACAGATGACTGTGTGATATTGGCCGGTTAATGCTTCTAAATCTTGAACGGCAAAGGTGAGTTTACTGGTATCTGCTAACTCTTTGGCCGCTCTTTCCTTGGCTTCTGTCACCATTTTCTCGGAAATATCACTGGCGAAAATAGTTGCGCCCGCTTGAGCGAGGGGAATACTAAGACTACCGACTCCACAACCGGCATCACAGATCGAGAGATTAGGCAAATTGTCATCACTTTCTAACCAACCGATAACGGTATCGATCGTCTGTTGATGACCGATGCGAATATCTTTTTGTACTTTGTTAACTTCGCCATCCCCATAAATCCGGCGCCAGCGATCGAATCCCGTGGCGTTAAAATAGTCCTTGACTATGGCTTTATCGTCTAATGTGTTGGTCATAAGGAAATCTAAACGAGCGGAGATGGTTATTAGTTTATCCTACCGTGAAAGCTCTCAACGGTTGCTGCTGATAGCTGACTCCTGACTGCTCAGGAGAGGACCGGGAGCGATGGCAAGTCTGTGGAAAAGCTTAATTTGTTTTTCGCTTCACCGTTAGTTAACCTAAAGTGAATATCATGTAATCGTCCCAAGATCGATTAGTAAGGGTTCCATGTCAATTATTACCCATAGAACTAAGATCGTAGCCACGATCGGCCCTGCCAGTAATTCGCCAGAAGTCCTCAAGGAAATGATCGGTGCGGGGATGAATGTAGCGCGGCTAAACTTTTCCCACGGTAGCTACGAAGATCATGCGAGAGTTGTTAGCCTTTTACGGCAAATTTCTCAAGAATTAGACAATCCGATCACTCTCCTGCAAGATTTACAAGGGCCGAAAATTCGCGTCGGTAATCTCCCCAATGGTTCGATTACCATCAACGACGGCGATTATCTCACCCTTGTACCCATGGATGAGTATCGGGGAGAACCGAACACCGTTTCGATCGATTATCCCTATCTGGCCGAGGAAGCACAGCTAGGTGAGCAAATTCTCCTTGATGATGGCTTATTAGAGCTAAAAATCGTTGAAATTAACGGAAAAGATCTAAAATGTCAAGTATTGGAGGGAGGAATTCTCAAGAGTCGCAAGGGAGTTAATCTACCCCGTCTCAATTTGCGCTTACCTTCCATGACCGAAAAAGACAAACAAGACCTAGAATTTGGTCTTGCTCAGGGGGTTGATTGGGTTTCCCTTAGTTTTGTTCGTAAAGGAGAAGATATCAAGGCGATTAAGGCATTTTTAGCCGAGAGAAATCATGGGGATGTGCCAGTGATGGCTAAAATTGAAAAACCGCAAGCGATCGAAAATTTGGAGTCAATTATCGAGGAATGTGACGGAATTATGGTGGCCCGGGGCGATTTGGGGGTAGAATTAAGTCCCGAAAAAGTCCCCATGTTGCAAAAACGCATTATCAAACTCTGCAACATGAAAACTATTCCCGTCATCACTGCCACCCAGATGTTAGAAAGCATGATTCACAATCCCCGACCGACTCGGGCCGAGGCTAGTGATGTGGCTAATGCGATTATCGATGGAACCGATGCGGTGATGTTATCGGGGGAATCAGCAGTGGGAGATTTTCCCGTCAAAGCTGTGGCTATGTTGGCCAAAATCGCCCATGATGTGGAAGCGGATGTGAAGTTTGATAATGCTCCCCCCAATCAGTCCGATGAAACTCACGCTCTCAGTGAGGCTTTAGTGGCGATCGATCAAACCCTTGATCTCCGTTATATTGTCACTTTTACCACCTCTGGCTACACTTCGCTACTGGCTTCTAAGGAACGTCCCTCGGTTCCTGTCATTGCCATGACTCCCAACAAACGAGTCTATCACCGTCTCAATCTAGTCTGGGGTGTGATCCCGATTCTTCTTGATCATCAGGTGTCCGTCTTTGAGGATGTGTTAAAGCAAACGGAATCAATTCTGCTTCAGAAAAATCTAGCCCAATCCGGCGATAAAATCCTGATTATGGCGGGAATTCCCATGCAGAAAACTAAAGGCACTAATTTCCTCAAAATTCACAGGATTCCCTAAGTTCTAGGAGTCAGGAGTCAGGACACAGGAGACAGGAGACAGGAGATTATTTCTATTTATTCTCCCCACTTCCCCAAACCCCACACCCCACACCCCACTTCCCCACTTCCCCAAACCCCACTTCCCAAGAAAACCCATGTCAAAACTTGTATTAATTCGTCACGGCCAAAGTCTTTGGAATGCGGCCAATAAATTCACTGCATGGGTCGATGTTCCCTTAAGTGAACGCGGTAGGGCTGAAGCCTTGACATCCTCGCCGCCCTAAAAGTGCGGCGATTCCTAAACCTCACGATTTAAGTTTCTGCTTCCACCACCGTCGCATACCACAGTTAAAAAACCATGTACTGTCTTACACAG